>JGI20166J26741_11450252_pt1 | contig 13480 bp, 10 predicted proteins | sample TergutCu122P5_FD_26741 | JGI IMG/M metagenome (IMG submission 26741)
GGGGTAAATGCCCTTCAAATATCTTTTCGACTTAATGTAGTCAGACAAGAATGTGTGCATTTGGGGTGAAAGTGGGGGAAAGGCATGTGTGTGTGTGTGTGTATTCAAGAGTAGTTCACAAAGAATCTCTCCCATCTTTCTAACTGACTCCCGTATAAATTAAGGTTTCTAATACACATGGTCTAGTTCCCCCCCCCCCTTGTATAAGGCAAGTTACACCTATGATGTCTAAGATGGCATTAAATAAACCACAAAGAACAGACCTTGTGATTTCCATTAGGTGAGTGAATCATGGACTATGTACTTATATGAGTAAGTATATAAATGCAGCTGCTATCAGTGTTAAGTTACAGACATTTATAACATAATTTTTAAAATCAAATATAAATTATATACACCCTCATGGTCAGTCCCTGCCCCCTCCACAATAAAAAATTTTGGATGGACACCTGGTACTTTTCCACTTGTCTACATGTAAGCATTTATAGGAAGAAGCTCTATTTACAGGCTTCATTAATTTGCATAGCTTCTGTAATTAATGTGACACTGACTGCCTTTTGAAGTGATGTAAACTCTTCCGTTGTGCTGTAGTAGCAGTGAGAATGAATGCACTGCAGAAACATGGGTAAAGGTGAAAGGTGAAGTAGTCCCTTTACATGTCATGAAGACATTTAGGGGATAGAAGTACAGTTACACTCAATCTTAACTTTGGCAAATGTGAATTTTTATCAATTTATTCCCAATATATACATAATTAAAGACTGATATTTTACAAATAAAACATTGTTGCAGAAAATAATTGCAAGTGTTTAATTTACAAATTAATTTGAAAGTCAAAATCAAATCAAAATTAACTCTTATCATTATCAGAGTGCATGGGCTTTATTTTGCAAAATGTACTATGTAATATTACATTCATATACTGAAGCAGTAAAGAAAGAATATCATCAGTTCTTCTGTTCTAGAATGGTAATGCTTTTTACAATTAAACCTTTATGATTCCAAGAGACTACATGCAGGTCTTTAAAATATACTGGCAAATGGCCTAGTGTGCTCTATGTTGGTCGCTGTGTGCTCGCTGGCTAAAAATTAAAATGTCCATGCGCAGCCAGGAAAACTCAAGTTCCCAAAAGATACAATTCATGTTCCAATACGTCCCTAAATGTTAATTTCAAAAGCAATTTCTATAGTAATCAGGTTGTTGCATGTCCCTTCCATGTACATTGTGTTGACAGTAATGCACATGCGTATTATAACACTGATTCTGACATAAAGTTGACTATGGAATCCCAGAAACACGTATCTTTTCCAGTTATTTCTGTTGTATATTAAACACAGTTACTGTGTTTGATGGGAGCATGTAGTGGCACATTTGGTTAAGGAACTGCGCTACAAGCGGATTCCCGATTGTGTCATTGGAATTTTTTATTGACAATTTTTCCAGCAGCAGTATGGCCCTGTGGTTGACTAGGCCTCTAACAGAAATGAATACCAGGAATATTTCTTGGGGGATAAAAGCGTCATGTGCATAGGGCTGACAAACTTACCATCTTCATTTGTGGACTATCAAAACAACTGGCAGCCTCAACCTCACAGAACCCTCAGGGCCTGTCAAGGCCTGCGCAGGGATTACTTTACCTTTACCTTTGTTATATTTGTTAGGGTAAAAAAGGGCACACTGCCACAATTGTTTATTTTCTTTAAAAACCTCCAATAATCAGGTCAGTACAATGCAGGGCATGAAATTTCCTGCCATAAGGCGACAAGTGACTCTGGTCAAAATCCTTATACTAAAACAGACAACAATGGCAGATAAAATGAAGGAAGTGGAGAAAGAAATATTTAACTATGATATCCCACTTTGACTCTAAGTGACAGTACTCTCCAGTCATTAACGATGACATCTTGGAAAAAACTTCTGTACACCTTCTATTGATTGTTACTTTAAGTTTCATTTTACTGGGAGTCCAAAAAGCAACAAAAATGGATTAACATTTAATTATTTAGTTTCTACAAAAATGAGATATTTTTGTACTTCCACACCTATAGCAAGGGAGCAGTGCTATAATTTTCAGATCAAACTCGAAATCTTGATGTAAGTATATACAAATAAGGATGTTCTCTTGGCTATTAACATTTGTATTATTTTGCAAAATTTTGCAATAAGATGACGTTTGTATTAGTATACCCTATGTTAATTTGTACTGCTGTCAACAATGAAAGGTACTTAGGTCTGCATGTAGAGTGCCCGATATTTTTGGCCTGCTTTAAACAAATTTGGAGTTTCTTGACAGATTTCCATAGCAGTCCACAATACCAAATTTCATGAAAATCTGTCAATTGGAGGAAGCGCTGATACATGTGGACAGACGGAGGGACAGATATGACGAAGATAATAAGCTAATGGGCGCTTTTCGCTATTTGTGCGAACACACTTAAAAACTGCTAAGAAACGAAGACCAAAACAGTAAGCTAGGTTGTCGCTATTTTAAGCCTAGTTTTACAAGCTAAATTAAAAAGGTACCGCACGCCTCCGTAGATAACTACTAGCACATGAGTTTTTAAAATTGCTTTGGTGTTTTATCTCATCTTTGCCAGGAAAAGGAATGAAAGTCTTTTTCTCATTTCATATATTTCGGCGTGCAATGTAACTGCGTTGCGCGCAACATGTCACCGCGAGCTACGGATTACACAGGACAGCAGCCTAGTGTCTATTTTAGACGATCTGTGCTAGAGTGTGTGGGTAGTGGGCTCAGATCATCGTAGTTGTGGGCAATGCCACTGCGTAATATGATTACCTTCCATCTGGCGGCCGAAGGCGAGAACTATATGCCACGGATTACGGATCGTAGACTTAGTCGGCACAACATCGAGGTCATTTTTACGCGGGCAATATTAAGTATCAATATTATGAACCGTGGTACATGGATATCATTCCGTAACATTCCCTGAAGCGTGGAATGTGTGTTGAATTGCCTGATTCGTTCGACATCATATAGCTATCCTCACAGATCTTTGGATACATCGACTGTACACAGATGTATATATATCCTTAAATAATCTGCAAATGGATTACGAAGCGCTTTTCTTTTGGTAGGGTGGTTGGTACTTGACGTAGTTCGTTGTGACGGACTGTCGATTAGTGATGTCCATAGTACTTTTACGTTGACAGTTTCGGAAATATTTAAAAAACCATCACACCGCTTTATATCAATATTATCTTTCCACGATCAATGTTATTGACAATATCGTAACGTATTGACAGTAACTACTGACCGTGTAAAGGGCCCTGGTATGTAGTTCAGGGAGTAGAAATATAGAAGTGGCTGTCTGCAATGTACATTTATTCTGGTTTCGTGCTGTTAAAGTATACCACTGTATTGTTGTATTCATGAATTTTATTTCAGAGAACCAGCCCATAATTACTGCAGTATTTCAATGGGAGATTCATCTGCCAAAACTGTAATGTTTGCAACACTGCAAACTGCAAAGCAGGGGTTATCGGATGTGGAGATGTAGACCGTAGGACAGTGGAAGTCAAATGTAATGTATTTTAATAGTAGTACGTACAAACAAACATTGTTAATTTCATAATGGCCCACGGACCTGGAATGTTGTCGTCTGATATTAGCAGAAGAAACCCACAAGATGAGTATGAACTGATTCAGCGAATAGGAAGTGGGACGTATGGAGATGTTTATAAGGTTCGTATTGTCGGAATGAATTGACGTAGACTTTGGCGTTGTTTGAATAACGACAACGAGCCCTACATTTTTCACGCAAGTTTTAGGGACGGTTTTAGTCAACACTTACAGATTGTGTCTCGTCAGTATTCTGTTCGTAGTTTATTCGTAGTACGTCCTAATGATGCCAAATAATATGTAATATGGTTAATTGTGGTGTATTATTCAAGGTTTTATATATTTGCATTACCATACATTACGAAGAGAGGTTTGGTGTTCCGTATGTAGATCTAACGTCATTTATTGAATTAAATAACCCAAGTTAATGAAAGTGTAACCATTTTGAAATCAGATTCAGAGTTGTGTGTGAGATGTTTGGTTGCATGGTATGTTGTGTGACGGATCCTTTTTTGTTGTACGATGTTGACTGCTGTCCACACTTTGTGAATTTTTAAGGATTAAGATTATTCAGTCTTGAAACTTGTCACAACTTTTACATGTTTAAAACTGTTGTCCACCCATGTGGATTCAGAGTGACATGTTAACACCAAGATGCAGTGTATATTTATGTCTCTGCAAGCTGCCCGCTTGTATATACAGGATTAGGTCCCACAACATGTGCATCCTACAGTGTATTCTGCTCATTGCTTGCTGTGTTACATGGTGTAGTTAGTACTCATGTATTCACCCACTGACATATCACAGCCATGTGCTGTAGGTGCTCACATAGACAGGGCTCTAGAAATGTGCTTGCCTTCTTACCATGAACAAGTTTACAGAGCTGTAGAAAGTATGAAAGCATTTGTGAGGCCATGCGTGTGTATGAAGTTTTCTGTGAGGATGTTGGCAGATGGACTTTTATTGGTAATTATTATTATTTTTTTTTTTTGTTTTTTTGGAACACTATACAGATAAGGTTAAGCAAGTCATGGTGTAATGTGGGTGCAGCTACAATGATTCACACCTGACTGAAAGGTCATCTTGAAAAATATGTTTGGACTGTGGCAAAGCAAAAGAAAGAGTTTATGTCAACTGTAGTATTTTTATTGATTCTCTACACACACACACACACACATATATTATTGCATGTTGTTTTGTTATGGATGTGAAAGTAAGGACGAGGCAAAGTCTACCATTCACTGTTGCACATGAAGTAATGAATAATTTCAATTCAGTTACTTTTCTAATCCTAATTCCTTAGCAAAAGCAGATTGTTATTTTAACATGTCTTGGTGCATAATGCCATCAGAGTTTGTATTCTCATTACTTTCAGGATCATGTTAGGTCAGATCAGGTTATGCTTTTATAATTCTTTGTTGTATGCTGCTTGTGTTTGGTGACTTTGTTTCTTTGGACCTTGTTCCACCTCTTTGACACTATTAATATTCCATTTCTGGACACTGTCAGAGACATTTCATTCAGGTCTGCTACTTCTGAATTGTGTGAATGGTGTAACGGTTTGAATAGTGGGCCCAGTTAGATTTTGATCTGTTATCGGTTTGTCTAGTAACTATCATTTTAGCCACAGAAAAGTTCAGTTTCCTAAGTTCTCTTATTTCAGCTGTTAAGTTTTTTTTTTAATTTCAAATTACGTGGTCATTTCTGAGAGTTGCTATTTTTGAACTGACTAAATGGGTGACTGGTTTCAGGTGCATTAATATTCAAGTGGTGGTTGGATTGTACAGGGGGTGAGGGTAGAGAGGAGAGAAGCAGATTCTCTGGTTTCCCCTTTCCTTGTGTTTGAGGCAAGGACTTCAGAAATTTACAATAAAGTAAAGTGAAGTAAAGCAAAGGTAAAGTTGTCCTTGTCCACACCATGAAGGCATACAGGGGGAGTAGAGGTACAGCTCCACTTTTTCTTAACCCCAGCATAGATGTGGATGAGTGTTGAACTTAATAACCTGGCAGTTTTACCCCAGGAATGGAAGCCCTGTCCTTTGGATAGGAAGCTGGGTGCAATGTCAGTACCAAATGATACAGTGATAGTCTGATCATGTCACGTTTGGTAGCAGGTTTTTGGCTTTATTATGACAAAAACCTGTCATTGTCAAGGAAAATTTTTGATTCAATTAACAGTGACAGATGAGGTTATTTGGAATTGAAAATGTAAATATTTTATGATATGTAACCTTTGTTAAGTTATATTCCGTAAAAACTGAAAATGATAGAACACCTCAATTAGAGCACTTCAAGCAATTTAGGGTGACATTTCGTAGTAAGAACTTCAGTGAAAGGTGGAGCAGATCCTAACAGAATGCTGATAGAAGCAAATGTTAATGTTATCTGATAACTCTATGGACAACTTAAACAACACCTGTTGCACCACTTTGTTTGCTTGACAAGTAATTGGGTGAGTAGTGCATTTTGTCAGCAATGGATAGAATGAGGTTGGTCAGTTGCATGGCCTCATTGCCCTTCCTTCATTTCTTAAGACATAATTTTCTGGGGTTATATGCAGAAAACATTGAGTATGACACAACTTCAAAATTTTATAACTTACTGATGCATCCAGGCTGGTCAGTACACTGGCTGAAATTCTCCAATGATATTGGAGTTGATTTCCCTTCAGTACAGTGGGTTTCACAGGCTGTTGTGTGGATCCTAAGGGATCTGCAAGCAGTTCCCAGCAGATCCATAGATAGCTTTCTGTAATAGCTACTCTGAAGTTTGCTTATTTTTTAAATTGAAGGAGAAATGTTTTGTTAAAAATAATTGAGGAACTTCTTTATTTGGTGATGTGTTTATTTCATACAAGTGTTAGAAAATCTAATTAAGAAACCCCATGTACTCATTAAGCGAACAACAAGCATTTTAATTGGGGTCAAGTCATGTAGTGCATTGTTATGTATGCTACTGTTATGTATTTGTAACTTACTCATTTCATTTCTGAGATAAAAATTTTTAATTTTGGACACCTAAAATTGGGACATTCTGTATTTACGTGAGCAAGAATGTAAGGATGTGGGGTTACTTGTTGAAGCCAAAAGGGTTCCGCAAGCAAAAACGTTTGGGAAACTCTGAGGTGGTAGGTAGATGAGCTGAAGGCATTTAATGTGAACAAATGTAACTAGTAAAATTAACATTTGTTGTAACTGTTGATTCATGACTTTACTATTTGCTTTACCCTCCTGATTAGTTAGAAGAAAGTCCTTCTGATTAGTTTAAAATGTTGTAAATAAGACATTTCATCATCAGCATACTTTCATTTCTTGGGTGGTGTAATCTGATAATGGTTATGAAATGGTAAATTACCACTACTTGCTGGGTAATAACCCAGAAGAACGCAGCTCTCCTGTACCTCACTGCGGAAGCCTGAAATCACATGTGGTAAAACAGTTATACTCTATGTGACTTCTGTAGCTCCCGTGTGTTAGACATGTTCTGAAACTCTCGTTGGCCCCATGTGTGTCTCCACATACACATACATACATACATGGATGCATGCATACATATGTGTGTACATATGTACTTGCATACATACACACATACATACATACAACAGTAACATGCTTTGTAGATGCATCTTTGGCACTTCTTGTGAACATTTGAAGGACCATTATTGTTTTGAATAGAAGTGGAAGTTTGAGGTAATTTTGTCTCCAGTGCTGTATAATCAGTTGTATATGTGTTGTGAATATCCTGTTATTTGCATGATAAGGATTAAATTTACGTATAACAAGAAGTAACTTGGTTATGCACTGGATTACCAAGGAATTGTGACCTGAGGCTGTGTAAAAGTGATGTTTAATTTTAACAGTTGTGTTATAAAAACCATGTCTTAAGTATAGCTGTAACATATTACCATTTGAAACTGTATTTCTATACATACAAATATAAGTACATGATCATGACTCATCCAATTTAAATTACATGGTCTAATCTTCTGTTTTTTTATTTTTATTTTATGTAAGACATCCTAAGTTTAAAATTCTAATGTACTAGTCATCAGCCAGTTTGAGCATCTGATTTTGGCTGGCGGGTAGATCACGCAAAACATTTGTTATTATGTGTACAAAATCTGTGGTTTTTAATTTTCAATTTGGGGTGGGGGGAAAAGTGTTGTAACCCAGCAGGCCTCTCTTTGCCCCTTGGGTGCGCCCCCGGTACTCATTGCTTTCTATTATTCAGGAACTACTGCAATGCTACTGTTAGCAGAATGTTTTGCAGTAGTTAAGTCAGGCAGTTGTTTTCCATAGTAACTCATTGTCTTATCACCCATCTAAGTCAGGGGAAGATAATGCAGCAGCAGACAGCCACCTGGTGTTTTCGTTCACATGTTTGTACATTCTTCAAGTGGCATGTGGGTTTTCACCTGCAGCTCATGGATATTTTGAATTTTTGTTAATCTTGATTGAAGCCTTGGCTTGTTACCAGTTAATGCCTTGAGAGGGGTGACTTGGTCATTGCTTCATTAGCCACACAAATCAATTACTTTTTCAATCCTGGCATATTCAAGTAGGGACTGAGGAAATTCACATCCCATCAGGATTTTCACTTTGCTTAGATGGAATTTCCATTAGTTTTGTTCCACCTTTGTTGTTTATAGTATGTGGGAGTTTTGTTTCCACAGTTTATTTTTTCATTGTGGTGTGACAGTTTAGGGATTCACACTAGATTTAATGTAAATTTGTTTTTGGATTAATTTTAGCATGGTGTCTGATTTGGGGTTTTATTCAGTAGGCAGTCACTTTATTCGTGAAGCTATCATGGCTGACTAATAGGGAAGCTTGGTTACATTGATATTTGAACTGGTGGTTATTTGGCTGCTTTGACGTAATTTTTGTTTTACTGTGATATTTAGTCTTTTTAATCTTAAAAAAGAGTTTCATTTTTGTATGTAATAATCATCTTCAGAAGCAGTGAAAACTGTGATTTGTATTTTTCAGAGTTCCTCTTGATTTGAACATTTCTCATTGCATGTTTTATTGCAAAACTAGAAGTAACAGAGTTGGACTATTTGTATTTTAGAAGGGGATTGTTGTCTGTGTACATTGCTTGTATTGTTTTTCTCTTTCAGGCAAAACGACTAAGTACAAATGACCTAGCAGCCATCAAAGTGATCAAATTAGAGCCAGGTGAGATTTGTTGTTAAAGAAGTAATATTACTAGTGCTGATTTTGATATGCTACACATGTGACATGTTGCCTTTGTGTTCTGATATTACATGCAGAACGTTATAGTTTACTGTATTTTAATGTCATGTTGTGTTCACCTAAATTTATTACTACAGTAGAATTCCTGTAATCTGGGCACTTATAAAGGACTGGACAGGTGCCGGTTTATCAACTGTTATGATTATCAAACAGTACCTGAACAACTTGAAGTTACTGCTGATAATTTTTTGTTACTACTGATAATTTTTTGTTACTACTCCTGTGTTGGGCAGCACAACTTATCAGAAGTGTATTACATTTGGATATCTCCTCCAGATGTGGTTCAGGGGCATCAGGGTCCCCATCTATGTTTTCTGGAGTCTCTTTACTTTTGGCCAGGGATGCTGAAGCACTATGAGACTGTGGATCATGAGTTTTCACAGCTGAAGATTGGATGGAGTAAGAGACAAGGGGTCAGGAGATACCACAGCGGTTGATATAAAGACACTCCTGGAGGCTTTTTTGAAGAACTTCTGGACTCAGAACTATTTTCTGCAACTGTCAGAGTGTCATGATTTCTTGAGTATTAGCTTCCAGATTAAAGGAATTCTACTGTATGTGTTTCAATCACACACAGTGATTAAAATGAAAATTATTCATACTCACCGCATGTTTCGGCATGTTTGTACCATCTTCATGTCATGGAAGACTCAAGAATGTAGCTGTAATAGGTTTTTTTGATGAGTGGATTTCTTTAGATCAGTATGTATTTGTTGGCAGTTGGTGCATGAAGTACTTTACACTTTGAAGAAAATGCAGTTTAACCTTTATAATCTTACATGATTGTATGCAGGTCTCCTTATGTTTGCACAGTAACAGTTTAAATGTCCATGCAAAGCCAGAAAAAAGCAGAACATTTTGAGATACAGCTGGTATTGAAATCTGTCTCCAAAAGGTTAAACTGGATTTTTTTTTACATGCATTTCATAGTTGTAAAGAACTGTAATACATTTTAAATTTGTATTCTTCATTGATGAACTACAATGTTCTATTGCAAATGTTAGGTGATGACTTTGCCATCATTCAACAAGAAATCCTTATGATGAAGGATTGTCGGCACCCAAACATAATTGCTTATTATGGCAGCTACCTGCGAAGAGACAAATTGTGGATTTGTATGGAATACTGTGGAGGCGGGTCACTTCAGGATATTTACCACAGTAAGTGCTTTCATTATGATCTTTTCATTGGTATGAAGCCTGTTGAAATATCAACAGATAAATTAGAAAATTCCTGAGACTACCTGTGATTTCTGCAGATATGCCTTCGTGTGGCCCAGTCTTATACACTATACCCCTTGAGTGGTAAAATGAAATCCAGTTTCACTAATACTTACTTGCTTGCTTACTTACTTAATTACGTACTTACTAAATTACTTATTTACTTACTTACTTACTCCATGGAGCAGAGTCCTTCTTGAGAAGCTAACCGGTTCTCAACTAGTCAAGAAAATCCTGTATTTTATGAAATCTGAAGGTTTATTACTGCATTTACAAGTGCTAGCCATCTGTCCCTATCTGGAGCCAGAACACTCCAACCCACGCCCCCCCATCCCACTTCCTGAAGATCCACCTTAATATTATATTCCCATATATGCTTTGGTCTTCCAAATGGCCTCTTTCCCCACCAAAACCCTGTATACACTTCTCCTCTCCCCTATACATGCCATGTGCCCTGCCCATCCCATTCTTCTCGATTTGATCCACAGAATCACATTTGGTGGGGAGTACAGATCATTAAGCTTCTTATTATGTAGTTTTTTCCACTCCCCTGTTATCTCATCCCTCCTAGGCTCAACTGTTCTTCTTAGAACTTTATTATCAAACACCCTTACTACATTCCTCGCTCATTGTAAGCAACCTAGTTTCACAGCCATACAAAACAAGAGGCAAAATTATATTTCTTTATTTCTTAATCTCTATCTTTCTAGATAGCAAACTGGAAGACAAAAGATTCTGCATTGAATGATAGTAAGCATTCCCTGACTTCAGGATGCTCTTAATTTCTTCCTGAATAGAAATTTGATTTGTTTCAGTTCTTCCCAAATATTTGAACTGTTCCACCCTTTCAAGGGAACTATTATGAACCCCTTCATCTGTGACTTCATCCTGCATTCTGATCTTGAGACATGACCATGTACTTTAATTTTCTCAGCATTCACTTCTAGTCCAGTCTCCTTACTAGTAATTACTGAAGCTTCTGTGGTTTTTTTTTATGGTATGTATGCTTCTGCCCAGTATATTAACATCATCAGCATAAACCAGAAGCTGATGTGTACCATTTAATTTCAAGCCATCCTCGTTGACCTGATCCCTCCTAATGGCATACTCTAAAGCAAAGTTGAAAAACAAATTATCACTAATAAGCACACTATTAACTTGAAGGGTTCTTGAAATACATCTTAAACTCTTAAAGACCTGTATTTATGGATGCTAATGTGTGTAGGAAAACACCCCTAGAAATTCATTATATGGGCAACTGCGAGTGAGTCTTAACATTATGGCATATTTCAACATTTTGTTCACCTCTTTCAAGTCGGCTTATAACATCTAATCTCGCTTCAGTGCTAGTTGTCTTTCATCAGTTTTTCACTTAGATTACACCAGGTGATGTAGATTTACATTTTTTACTCTTGTTGGTAAGAAAAGCCAGTGCTGTTGAAGAGGAAAGTACATGAGCCATGTGCTTAGATCACCAATGTAATCAATTAATATGCATGACTGCTGGCGTGTCAGTGATGTTACTTCCTTCTAGTGCCCTACAGAAGATAAATGGGGCCACAGATCGTCTGTGCCAAATTGCGTTAAACCAAAAACTGTTTTGTAAATTTTAAAAGTGGTGTAACTTTTCAAGTCGCATTAAATAAAAATCACACAAAAAGAGGTGGCATAAAAGCAGACCTGCCTGTATAAGGTTTGGAACCTTTCATTGAAGTGGCCCAATATGTGAAATATTTTGAATAATTTTGGTTATACCTTGCATGTCAAATTGCTGCTGTTGTCACTACAGTGATGAAATCTTTCTCCACTTATGACATCTGTGGAATCAGGTGTTGATGTGTCTCGTTTTTTGAAGAATATGACCTTGTATTTGGTTTCTGAACCAGTCACATCAGATGAAAAGTCCTAACAGAACATACACTTTACCTCCAGCAACAGGTTTCCATGTACTTACAGGTGAATGGAAAGAAAGGAAATTCTTGTATTTTTGTACTGGTCTGCATACCTGTTGGATTTCTGAATGATGGTCTGTATAATGATTGACAGCAGTCTAAAATATCTGTAATGTTTTCAGCTCCATTTCTGGATCCACAGTTGCCACAAATTCAGTACAGGAGAACACTGACATGATCAAAGTGGGAGGAAGTGAAGAAAGTGTTTGATTAATAAATGGGCAATCTAAAACAAAACAATAGGATGGGTGAAGTTATAGCCCAGTGCTATTGTGTGGTAAAAATACCACTTGCAGAGCCGGGATACCCCAGACTGAATAGTGGAGTACAGGGCAGGGACAAGAGAGAGGAAGTAGGTAGAATACTAGAACAAAGAACAAATGAGTAAAAATCAGTACATCAAATTGTAATGAATAACAAAATAAAACAAAAAAGGGCAGAGGGTAAATGTCATAGCCCACTGCTACTCCTGGCTAATATTACCACATGCAGGGCTGGGAGACCAAGGAACATAATAATGCGGACTGAAGAATTGGGGAAAATTTAAGGGAGGAAGGAGATAACAACAATGAACAATTCAGTAACACTGAAATTCAGAGCAGGTGGGTGTGGTCTGTCAGTACTAAACTAAGGTACAGAGGGACAAGAGGAGAAGTGTCTGAGTAGTACAGGGAGAACATAAAAGGAAACAAAGAAAAGGGGCTAAAATGAAGAAAAAGGAGAAGGAATTGGTAAATAATAAAGGAAGGGGAAGGGGAGAAACAAAATGTCAGTGGAAATGATTGTGAAAGATACAATGGAAGTGAAAGAGGGGAAAAAAAGGTAAAAACCTGTCTGAACCGAGGGGGGAAAGAATATCTGGTAGGGGGTTCTACCAAAGAACAGACTTGGGGGGGGCACCATTTCAGCATGAGAAAAGAGGGTAAAGTTGGGGGCCCCTGTAAGGGCCATAAGCCAAAGCGATTTTCACATCATTGAGAGATCATTGTGACATTGTATAGTCTTGTAGTTAAACACCAGTGCATGGAGGAGCCTGCTGCTAATATTAGGAGTGGCCTGGCTGTAGGATGTGTGACTTGGATCAGGGTAGGGAGCACCAGTATATTGGCCCTGGGAGAGTAGGTGATAGAGCCACTTCCAGATAGGTGTGTGCAGGAAACAGAAGCAAAGGTTTTGAGCATTACTACAAAAGAAGGGCCTTTAGACAGTCACTAGGAGGATCAAATCAAAGTATGTGTGTTGTCTTCAGAGACAACCATTTTCTTCCAATCAGGGTGTATATGAGAGGGTACCGTGAGAGGAAAGTTAAATTATGAAAGCCACACAGTGACATATGTTCTCATGGATGCTTGTTTTATTTGATATGTTGCAATCTGCAGTGATGGAATATGATGGAGGCAGCTGTGACCTACTTCAAGATCTTATATCTTCATTTGGAGGTACTTGTACAGCCACAGTTAGAGTACCATGTT
>JGI20166J26741_11450474_pt1 | contig 13475 bp, 12 predicted proteins | sample TergutCu122P5_FD_26741 | JGI IMG/M metagenome (IMG submission 26741)
GGTCCCTAAAAACGGAAGCGTAACATGGTTTTCTACTCCTCCGCAATATCAGTTTTACGTATTTTACAAGCAAAAAAGCAAGTTAAAGACTTACTCTTAGACATAAGAGTTGGACAGCAGCGACCGTCCGAAGGTAAGGGAGCTGCGGTGTTCGTGGCCAAAAAAGGCGGCTGGCGGCTCAACTTTTGTGTCCATACCAATAAAATGCCAAACAACGGCGGTCACGGCGTGACCACCCTGACTTCCTTCGCAGTTCTTCGTAGTAAAAATACTCATTTCAAAACCGAGTCGTCGAGAAACTGCCGCCCGTGGGCTTCGCCGAGGATGTGGACCTAATGATTTACCACTTCCCCAAACACAAAACGCCCGGAATGACCGGGCGTTTCAAATCAACAATCCTTGTCAAACGAATTACATACTCAAGCCGGTTGAAAATTCCGGAAACTGAACACGGCAAGCCCTGCATCGCAGGGCGTTTCATTGAGGCCGAAGGCTACCGCCCATACCGGCTGCGGTATATCACGTTTTCCAAAATCACCGTCCGCCTTTGAAGAAATTTTTCAACAAATTGGCGGCGGCATCCCGACTGTCACCAATCTTTTGCGAGGAGGCGGACGCCTTGGGCATGGATTGGGTATCGACACGCTGTTGAGTTTCCTCGTCCGGCGTTTTTTCAGATGAGGAAGTGTACAAATCTTTCAAATCATCCGAAACATTACTCAATTCGATCGTTTGCGTTTCAGGAGCTTCCCCTTCGTCGTCCCCCATGAGCCAATCGGAGATATCACCATCCTCCTCGTTTCCACTCCGGTCGTTGCTAACCTCGTCGTTGCTAACCTCGTCGTTGCTAATCTGGCCGTTTTCACCACGGACAGGTTTGGACGCCGCCGCAACCGCTTTGGCCGGGCTTGCTTTTTCCACCGGCTCCGAAGTTGATACCGGAGCAGATCTGGCTTGAGCCGATTGAGACGCCGCCACTTCCACCGTTCGTACCACGGCTTCTTTGACGGATTCGACTTTGGGTTTCTTATCCCCTTTCAATGACACGCTTAGCTGAACGGTAAATTCCAGCGGGCCAACGACCAATCGGTCACCGTTTTTCAATTCTTTTTCGGTGAGGACACGCTCTCCGTTCACGAAGACGCCGTTTTTACTCTTCATGTCTCGGACACCGACATAGCCTTCTTCAGAAATCAAGGCACAGTGATAACGGCTGACAAGTTCGCTCCGGGGTTTGAGATGACAATCATCGGCGCGACCGATAAAAAATTTCGGCACATTCACCGTAACCGCTTGTCCTGCCTTCGAGCCTGATGCCACAATAAGTTTTACATCCATCAATACGCCCTCAACATAACGCTTCTGTGTGTCTTTTTTATGTGGGATTGGGATACTGTCGCAAATCAAGAGGAATTCTGTATGCGGCATCAATCACTTCATTTTAGCAAAACTCCGTTTCCAATACAATCATAAAATAGTAATAACTTTTATGATTGTTTTTTGCGTCAAGCCCAACAATAATCTTTTATTGCATTAATATTAATAATGCTAATATTTTATGGCATCCCGGTCAGATGCCACCCAAGTGGGTCTGTTTCCCGTTGGCTGGCCCAGACACAACTTGGGTCAAGAAGATGGAAACAACCGGCAATGCGTTTTGCAAGTGATTCAACAGCAAAGCGTTCCGTTGCGTAATGCCCTGGAAGAATCATGGCGATTCGATGGGATTCCGCTTCAAGAAACTGGTGGTACTTCGCTTCGCCCAACAAAAAAACATCCGCTTTTTTGAGCACAACCTGAGAGAAAAACTCTCCTGCCGCACCACAACCGATGGCAACTCGTTGAACCATCCGCTTGGGATCACCCACGAACGGAACAATTTTTTGTGAAAATATAAGTCCAATTTTATCAATAAGTTCTGACAATTTGACCGATTTGGCAAGATGTCCGATTCGTCCGGTTCCCCCCACTTCCATCCATAAACCGGAATCCGCAACGGCATTCGTCATCGTTTGGTCGTAAAGTGGCGAAATTTCAAGAAGTTGCAACTTTTCAGCGATCTGCTGATTGATTCCCGTCATCGCGGAATCATGGGATGTGTGCGGACTGTAAACCGCAATGCCGGCACGAATCAGGCCGAGCATCATTTGACCGGCAACGGTTTCCGAAGTGATTTGCTTGAACGGTTGAAACGGAAACGGATGATGCGACACGATCAGGCTGGCCTTTTGATCCACGGCTTCGGAACAGATTTCCGGCGTGATCGTCAGGCAGGTCATGATTTTCCGTACCGGTTGATGCCGGTCACCGATCAACAGGCCAACATTGTCCCAATTTTCGGCAAGTCGAAGCGGAAACCAAATTTCCAGCGTTTCGATGATTTCGTTCAATAAAACGGTTGACATGGGTGATTTTCTCTCGAAAAAACAAGAAACAGGCAAAATAAATGGTTTTTTGGGAGTTGCGCTCAGCCACCGCCGACCAAAGTCACGATTTCCAGACGATCCCCGTCACGGAGCGAAGTTTCTGCGTATTTTCGAAACGAAACGACCTCAAAGTTACGTTCGACGGCCACGTATTTTTCCGAAAGCCCCAAATTTGCCAAAAGTTGCTCGAGCGTCAGTTCCTGATCGCACTCTTTTGGCTCGCCGTTGATGAAGAGTTGCATGGTTTTTCGTGCCCTGTGGTGAAACACATATCGCGACGCAGGATTGTGAGACGGGCAATAATATAGCAGATTCCTTCTGAAAAAAACAGACACATTTTCGGGGAAATTCTTGCTTATTTCTCGTTGTTCAAATAAGATGGAACAAGTGTCGTTTGAAATTCAAGGGCAAAATGGACGGACGAGTCGGGAACCGGCGGAGAGTGCCATGCAAGAAATGACGGTTGATGAGCTGACACAACGTCTGCTAACGCTTGACCTTTTGACCCAGCAAGACCTCAGGGGAATTTGGGCGTCTTTGGGAACTCAAAATATTGATTCTGAGACCTTTATTCAATCTCTCATGCGTCAGGGTCTGCTCACCAATTACCAGTTGGAACGTTTGACAAGCGGTGAAAATACCGGTTTTTATTTTGGCGATTACCGGGTTCTTTACCTTGTCGGGGCCGGTTCGTTTGCGCGGGTTTTCCGGGCAACTCACAGGACCAGCGGGAAAATCGTCGCGGTCAAAGTCTTGCGCGGCAGATTCAGTGAAAGCCGGGAAATGATCAATCAGTTCGTGCATGAAGCGGAACTCGGAATGGAATTGCGCCACCCGAATATTGTGCCGATTTACGAAGTGGTTTCGAAAGATTATCTGCATTTTATGGTCATGGATTTCATCGAAGGTCAAACGCTTCGCGATTACATGAAAACCAGGCAAAACATCGAGCCGAAAATGGCGACCAGGATCGTGACCGATATTTGTCAGGGGCTTGATTATGCGTTCAAACGAAAACTGCAACACCGCGACCTGAAACTGAGCAACGTGTTGCTTTCCGCCGTCGGCGGCAAAGCGATGCTGGTTGACTTCGGGCTGGCCGCACTTGCTTCGGTGGAACCGAAAAAAGGGGAAATGCCCAATCAGCGGGCGATTGATTACGCGGTTCTGGAACGTATCTCCGGCGGCATGAAAAAGGATGATCCGAGAAGCGACATCTATTTCCTCGGTTGCATCTTTTATCATTTGCTGACGGGTGTTTCACCGCTTGTCGAAACGCGCGAACGAACCAAGCGGCTCGACAAGAATCGTTTTTTTCAGGTCAAGCCGATCCAGATCGTTTTTCCGAAAACGCCTCATGCCGTTTCTTTTGTCGTGAACAAGGCGATGTCGATCGACGTCGAAAAGCGTTACCAGAGTGCTTCCGAAATGCTGGCCGATCTGCTCGTCGCATCACGGCGGCTCGAAGAAGGGACGGCCAATGACGAAACGATCGCGCCGACGCAAATCGAAACGGGGCTTGCCGCCAAGGGAAATGCGACGGGACAAAAAACGCGGCAACACACGATTTTGGTCGTCGAATCCGACCCGGAAATGCAAAACATATTCCGGGAGGCGTTCAAAAGAGTCGGATATCGCGTCCTGATTCTCTCCGACCCGGAACGCGCCGTCCTGCGCGTCGCCGATGACGATGTCGCCGACCTGATTCTCATTGACGCGCAATTTATCGGGCCGCAAGCCCTGCTGAGCTTCAATCAGTTCGTCGAAGACAAGCGGATCAATCACAAGCCCGCCGTTCTTTTGCTTGATGAACCGCAGCACAAATGGGCCGGTGCCGCCAAACGGGACAGAACACATCTGACCATCGGGATGCCGATCAGTATCAAGAGAATTCGCGAAGTGGTTGCGAAACTTTTGGAACCGGAAAAAAATGGCGAATAATATTGAATATTTGACGTTAGCGGTCGAGCTTGCTCGACGAACAAATTACATCCAAATTTTATAAATAAACAGGGCACTATTGCCCGTTTCATAAAAAATGAGAGACATCGAATAGCAGCCCGGAGCGTAAGCGACGGGTTAAACGGTCAAACCCGTCGCTTACGCTCCGGGCTGCTATTTCTTGAGCTTCATCTTTTCTGCAACGGTCAATATTGACAAAGCGTTAAGGAAATTTTGATCATGAAAACAATCGTATTGCGGATGTTATGCGTGCTGGCGTTTCTTTGGACGATTGCGGCAACAAACGGATTGAACGCACAATCCGGGCCGGCATCCGCCGAAACACCCGCCGAAAAAAAACCGTTTGTCGTTTTTGAAGGGACGCCTGGCAAGCCGGGAAACGGCAAGCACATCGTGCTGGTTTCCGGCGATGAAGAGTATCGCAGCGAGGAAATGCTGACGCAATTGGCAAGGATTTTATCGAAGCACCACGGTTTCCGTTGCACTGTCTTGTATGCGATCGATCCGAAAGACGGCACGATCAATCCGGTGGTGACCGACAATATTCCGGGGCTGGAAACGCTCGAAAAGGCGGACCTGATGGTGATGTTTCTCCGTTTTCGCAATTTGCCGGACGACCGGATGCAACACATTGTGAATTATCTCAAGTCAGGGCGTCCGTTGCTCGGCATTCGCACATCGACCCATGCGTTCAATATTCCAGGGGACCGCAAATGGGCGCGTTACAGTTTCAATTTCAACGAAAATGACAACCTCAATACCGGTGCCGGCCCGGATTGGAACGGTGGTTTCGGGCGTCGTGTGCTCGGTGAAACATGGATCGACCATCACGGGCACCACAAAGTCGAAGCGACCCGCGGCGTCATCGCGCCGGGGGCCGAACAACACCCGATCGTGCGGGGATGCAACGACGTTTTTGTGCCGACCGACGTGTACAAGGTTCGTCTGCCGCTCCCCGGCGACTCGAAGCCGCTTGTGCTCGGACAGGTGCTCGAAGGAATGCTGCCGACCGACAAACCGGTGGACAACGAAAAAAACAATCCGATGATGCCGGTCCTTTGGACGAAAACGTACCAGGTCGACGACGGCAAAACGGGCCAGGCGGTCACTTCGACCATGGGGTCGGCACTCGACATGCAGTCGGAAGGTTTTCGGAGACTGATGGTCAACTCCTGTTACTGGCTGCTCGGCATGGGATCGCAGATCAAGCCGGATTCCAACGTTAAAATCGTCGGCGATTACCAGCCGCTCGGCTTCGGATTCGGCGAGAATAAAAAAGGGGTCCATATTTCCGACCTGCAAAACGCCGAGTAAAATTTGTATACTGAAGCCACTTTAAAATTCCGGAAGCGGGACACGGCAAGTCCTGCAACGCAGGACGTTTTATTGAGGCCGAAGGCTACCGCCCATACCGGCTGCGGTATAACATTTGGACGTTAGCGGCCGGGCTTGCCCGACGCATGGAATGCAAACTATGGATGATTCCTTTCAAGCTGTTTCGTCATTGGCGTGTCTCAAGTCATTGACATATCTTAAAACGACCGGCGTGCCGCATTTTCCGATGCGTGTCCATGATTCACACAAAGGGGACTACGGACGTGTCTTGCTGATCGGCGGGTCGGTCGGCATGTCAGGGGCGATTGCCCTGGCGGGGCGGGCGGCGATGCGAACCGGAACCGGACTCATGAAAATCGCCGTCCCGAAAAGCATTTGGCCGATTGTCGCTGGCCAGGTAATCGAGGGAATGACGCTCCCCATGCCGGAAACACGTTCGGGCAAGCTCAGTCTCCCGGCATTCGAGCCGCTCATGCGACTTGCCGATGAAGCGGATGTCGTTGCGCTCGGTCCGGGACTCGGACGCTCCGCCGGACTTGATGCGTTGGTTTCCCGCCTCAACCGCGAGGTCAAAAAGCCGATGGTCATTGACGCCGACGCACTCAATGCGATTGCATCCCGGAGCGGCAAATCCTTGGCAGACGATTTTGCAAAGCTTGCTGAAAACGGCGTTCTCCGAATTTTGACGCCGCATCCCGGCGAACTGTCCCGATTGATCGCCTGTTTTAGAGCATTGGGCGGAACGTTGCCAAATGACACGCCGGGTCGAATCCAAACCGCGCAGGAATGGGTTACAGCCGCTACCGGTTGCGGGGGAAAAGATTTGCAACGGCAACAATCGCACCTGCTCGTGTTCAAAGGGGCGGAAACGGTGGTGACGGACGGAGAACAGGTTTATGTCAATCCAAGCGGCAACCCCGGCATGGCCACCGGCGGGAGCGGCGACGTATTGACCGGAATGATCGCGTCGCTGCTCGGCCAGCGGTTTACTCCGTTCGATGCTGCAAAACTCGGCGTCTTTTTACACGGCCTTTGCGGGGATATTGCCGTGCATGGTTCCGGAATTCCGCAACAATCGGTCGTCGCTTCGACGCTGATCGACCATATCGGCCAAGCGATCCGGCTCTGGTCATCGACCGAAACCGCTTGACCGGGACCACAAAGGGCAGGATGCTTATAAATCATCAGAGCACGAAGCGTAAGCGAGTGCCCAAATCAGAGCCGCGAGTGTCAACGAGCGGTCGAATTGGAAAAACCGCCCCATAACTGTCGCGGGTCTGGTTTCTTGCTGAAAATTTTCCAGGGCACTCGCTTATGCTTCGTGCTCTGGTTGGTCCAAATTGTTATGAGGCGGGTAATAGTCAGATCAGGTATCCCACAAGAGGTTTCCCATGTTTTCCGATTCGACCCGCCGGCGCAAACAATTTTTGCGGCTGATTCCGATGCTCTTCCAAAAATCGCGTGTTGTGCAAATCGGTGAGCCGCTCAAGGTTTCCGAAGCCCAAAAACAACGCCGTCGCTGGTGGTTTCAGTCCGTCCGATGGCTGCCCAGGATCATTTTCCTTTTGTTGTTTGGCATCGGCGTTACGGGGGGCATTGTTTTCGACAGGTGGGAGATTGTCCCTGCTTGTGTGGTGTTCGCACTTTACTCGATGATTTTCGAGTTTATCGGCCGTGAAAACGATTTTATCCCGTTTCGTTGGATCATTGTGTGCGACGGGATATGGCTGCGATCCTCGAAGGACGTTTCACAATTCCTGCCGTGGCGGTCGATCGTGCAAATTGACGCCGATCCGAAAGCCGGATCAAAATGGCACCGGATCGACCTCGTGACCATCGAAGGGGAACGCGAAACGCTCAAGGTGAAAGATGACTTGCTGCCATTCGTCAACAAGCTGCTCGAACTTCTCCCGCGCAGCATTGACCCGGAACCGCTCCGGCACTTGCAGTGGCAATTGAGAATCAAGTTTCTTTATGACGCCCTGTTTGAGATTCGCGACTCATTTTTGGCCTTCGGAATGATCCTGTTCATCCCGGTCTTCCTGCTGTTGAACCGCTTTTTTCCGCCTGCGGAGGTCGGCTTTGCGGCTTGGGGGGCGGTTATGGGAATTGCATTGTTGATTTGCGTCGGCTTGTTTATCCTGGTCCGCCGCGCCGTCGTCCGCCGGCAAGAACAGTGCGTTGAACGGCTCATGCAGGAACTGGACGAAACCGATGTCACCGCATTGTTGCAAGTCGCAAACTCGCCACGTCATGCGTTCGGGTCGCCGCCGCGAAACGTTTCGGTCGAGGTCAGGCGGAAGATTTTCTTTTCCGGAGATTTGATTGCGTTGACGCTGACTTTTTCCTTGTTGTTTGCGTTCCTTGCCTTTCTTTTGGGGGTCGCTCTCTGCTTTACCGACCCGGCGGAGGTACGATACGGTTTGCTGCCGTTCCGGTGGCAACCGACCCACGCCGGCGTGATCGTCGCCATTGCCGATTCGAGTACGGAACGGGCACCGAACGGCAATCCCGCACCGGGCGGTCGCGATGTCATCACGTTGGAACAAACGCTCCCCGACGGTCGGACGATCCGCTGCCAACATCCGTCGTGGGCCAATCGCGGGAACTTTCATGTCGGGCAAAAAGTTCCGCTCCTGCGTTACGTCAATGACGAAACCTGCCTGCAAATCGACGATCCGATGTTTTACTTCGACTCCCGAAGCGGTTTGTTCGCCGTTTTGGGGTTCGGCACGCTGTTCTTCGGAGGTGGTGGCGTGCTTGTCATGACAAGTTATTCCCAACGCAAGAAGACCGCGAGATTATTGGAAACGGCACCTGTCGTCAAGTACCGCATTCGCAAGCGCATCCCGAAAGTCAAGACGATTCTCACACCGGTCAGGAGTGCAGGCGAAACGCTGGAACTCAAATCGCAAGTCGGCATCGTCGGCGAAACGGTGCATGTGTTCCTTGACGAGGCCAAGCCGAACCAATCGTTTGTCGCCGAATCGTACCGGGGCGAATTGCGATACGATGCCGAAACGGGCGAAATCGAATGCACGCCGGACCCGTTTGCCCGATACGCCAAATGGTCGCTGTTGGCACTTGCCCTGGGGATTGGCGTCATCGTGTCGCGTTTGATTTGGGTGTGGTAAGAAGCCACGAACGACATGTTGTTTAAAAAATAGCAGCCCGGAGCGTAAGCGACGGGGTATTGATCCGGTTGATTGTCAACGGTACTTCGACCCCGCGCTTATGCTTGGGGCTGTTATTTTTGCACAACTCAAATCATTTTTTCAAAAGTCGCTCCGCACCGTCGACAAGTAAAACGTTTGCCGTTTTGCAACCGAGTTCGGCGGCACGATCATGCACGTTTTGCGTGAGTTGCCGCATTTTGTCAAATGACATTTCGCCAAGCGACTTGACTTCTTGCCAAAATTCAATGGTTGTTTCTTGCGACGTTTCGATTTTTTGCGTCCCGTCCGGTGAAAGAACCCGTGCCGTGAGCGTCAATGACCAATGTGGCAACGATCGAGAGGCGGCGTTACCGTCGATAAGTTCGCACAGACCGAGTGCGGCGACCGGTGCAAGGCAACCGCCGCAAAGCGTTGCAAGCAATGCCCGTTCGGCACTGACGGCGGCAAACGTCGCAAGGTCGTTAAGGTACAACACTTTTCGACGTGTTTCCGTGTCATTCGAGCGAATTTCAAGCCCGATCGCCCCTTGGCCGACGGCCGGCAAAAACAGCGGCGGCTCAAGAAAAGAAGCAATCCGGCGTTCAAAACCGAGCCGCACGAGACCGGCTTCCGCAAGGACCACCGCGTCGAACTCGCCGGCGTCGACTTTGCGGAGCCGTGTTTCGACGTTTCCGCGAATATCCGAAATTTTGAATCGTTCGCCGTACAGATTAAGAATTTGTGCCTTGCGGCGAACACTTCCCGTCCCGATGACGGCCCCGTCGGAGAGTTTCGCAAGGGTTTTGGCCTTTGCCGAGACAAAAGCGTCGCGAAAATCACCCCGTTTCGGCGAGGCGACGAATTCAAGCCCGTCCACCGGTTCCGTCGGCAAGTCTTTCAAACTGTGTACGGCCAGATCGACTTCGTTTCGTAACAGAGCGTTTTGAATTTCTTTGGTAAAAACGCCTTGTGCTCCAAGATTCGCAATCGGCCCTTGCCGGTTTTGGTCGCCGCCGGTGGAAATGATGACGATTTCCGTCAAAAAACCATGCCGGATCAGTTCGTTTTCCACCCAATGCGCCTGCCACAACGCAAGGGCACTGCCGCGCGTGCCGATTCGAAGTCGTTTGTTCATCATGAATGACTCAATATTGCCTGTCTCAAAAAATAAGACATCGCGTTGGAGACAGGAGGCCGGAGGCATGGGGCTGGAGGCATCTCTTCTCCTCCAGCCTCAAGTCTCATGCCTCAAGCCTTTGTCATCATGCCGATTTGCCGAACGATGCGCCGCCGGGGAGCATCGGCACGAGTTCCGTCGCAAAAGCGCGGGTTGCCAGTTCACGGTCGAGCAGAAACATGCCGCCGGGAGCACCTTCCATCAATTGAAGCTGGCGCAAGACCGCTTCCGCGGACGCTTCTTCCTCGACCTGTTCGGCGACGTACCATTGCAGGAAATTGTTCGTGGCGTGATCCGATTCCTTGATCGCAAGGTCAACCAGTTTGTTGATCAACGACGTGACATGACGCTCATGTTTCAGGATTTCCTCAAAAACCTCTTTTGTCGACTTCCAGCCGGGATTGCCGGTCGCGATCGGTTTCAGAACAGGCAAATAGCCGCGTTCCAACAGAAAGTAAAAGATTTTCATGCCGTGCAAACGTTCTTCTTCCGTTTGCATCAAAAGCCAATGCGCGATGCCGGGAAGGTTTTGATCCTGTGCCCAGGCCGCCATGGCAAGGTAAAGATATGACGAATAAAGTTCGGCGTTGATCTGTTCGTTCATCGCTTCCATCATTGCTTTGCTGAACATGATTATCTCCTTGTGTTTGGGTTTGATATGTAACTGTAACCGATATATACTGCAGCCGGTATGGGCGGCAGCCTTCGGCCTCGCGCAACCGCCCTGCGATGCATGGCTTCCGTCTCCAGCTTCAGAAATTTCCAACCGGTTTGCACATAATTATTGCAGTTTATTCCGGTAAAGCAAGTGATTGGCAAGAATTACGGCTTCCGGGATTAATTGAGCCGGATCAGGTCTCCCCGGACGACCACGTCGTGGTCCGCGTTGATTTTCAGGTCACCGGAACGGGACGTCAAATGCAGTTCCCCGGCGGTGATCGATAATTTGCCGGGCAAATCAATGGTCGCGTCACGTTCGCAAATCCGGATCGTCGGGCCGTCTTTTCCCAGTCCGATTTCGACGAGTTTTCGACCGTTGTGTGTCACCACTTGAATCGGCGTCTCTCCGGTCAACGCAATCGTATTATTGGGACGCAGCTCGAATGATGCGCGCAGATATTTTTGATTTTTGTCGTCTCTTTTTTGGTCATCCGTCGTTTTGAAAGGACCGTCATGGATTGTCGGTTGCGCCTGCGGCGACAGCGAATCCGGCGACGGGGGGGCACCCCACGGCGAAAAAAACGATTTCGGCGACGACACGGGGGGCAGAATGCCCGTAATAATCGGCACCGACCAATTGATCGGCTTGCACAGCACCACCCAATCGTGACGCCGGATTTCAAGCCCCAAAACACTTGGAAACCACTGCTGGTAGCTCTCGCCTTTGGTATCTGTAAAAAGAATCAAAAAATGGTCAGTCCATTCGGGATGATAATCGTCGAGACATTCTCCGATCATTGCCGCCATGGAAAAGACGGGGGCTGTTTTGTTTATCTGCATGATGGGGGGAAATAAAACGTTAAAAATCATCTGATTTCGGGTGCAAGCCGTGCGACACGGGAAAAATCGACCCAGTTTAACATTTCCCCCATTTTTTTTCAAAAAAGTCCGAATAAGAAGAAAAAATGAATAACAACGATTTTTTGGATATTATGCCGTACTGCAAAGTCATCAAATCGACCATCATCATGGCCGTTTTTTTGGATAGAGTTTTTACAAAATTCCGTGTACTGAAACGACGCCCAATGACACTGTTTTGAAGGGAAATTCGATCACTTTATGCCATGTATTTATGCTATGTATTTACGGCACAATCATCGGGTATGCGGTCGGCGACGTGACCGGAACTGACGTGACCGGAATATTTGTCGACATTGTTGTTTGTGTTGCCGGTAATGGTGACACAGGCGGCACAGATGGCGATGCATTTCCCGCATTTCCAAACGATGACGTATCGGCCATGGCGATGATCGGCACTGCAACCGGCACTGTTGTTGACTGAACCGTCGCCTGAATCGGGAACGGTGAAACCGGAAATGAGGACGGCACGGTCGTTTCCACAGGCATTGCATTTCTGCTTTTGAACAAGGAGGGAAAATTCATTGAAGCAAAGGCAACCGCGGAATCATAAGCCTCGTCGAATTGAAGCGGCCAAAGCCGCAAGCCGGAAAGACATGACGGATTCGGTTTTTCCTGCGCCAGAATCAGCCAGCGTTCATCGCCGGTGATGAGCGGTTTCGAAAACGGCACGCCAAAACTGTGAAAAACCAGCGGATGATCGGAAGGGGTTCCCTGCCGCAGATTCCAGACACGCACTTCACGGTCCTGGGCCAGCGAAACCAGCAGGTTGTCCTGTTTGGAAAATTCAAGCGTTCGAATCGGACCGGCATGTCCGTTTAAAACGTGGGCCAAAACGGGCGTTGGCCCCGGTTCAAAACGCCAAAGCCGGATCGTCTTATCGTATCCCCCCGACGCAAGATACTTGCTGTCGTTGCTGAACGCCAGCGTCGTGATCCAACCTTCGTGACCTGCCAATGTAATCGGCGTCATGAAATTTTGGCGGTTTTTCAGGCTCCAGACCCTTAAAACAGCATCACGACCGCCGGTGACAAGCCAGGCACCGTCGGGACTGATCGCGACATCGGCGACTTCCAGTTCATGGTTTTTCAGGACGATTTGCTCCGTTGCGGGATAAGTCGATTTCAAATCGTAAATGCGAACGCTCCTGTCGTCACTCCCGGAAGCAAGCCATCTCGAATCGCTGCTGATGACCAGCGACCGGATCGGTTTTTCATGTCCTTTGAGATATGTCGGCTTCGGGACGGGCAGATTATGACCGATGAGTTTCATGTCCCAAAGACAAACGACGGGCGATTCGGCATTTGCCTGATTGTCATCGGATTTGCCGTAAGCCGCCATCCAACGGCTGTCGGCACTGACCACCACTTTGGCAAAATGTTGCTGCGGGGCTGCAATCTCGATCGGCTGATTCGCCGGTTCCGGCAGAAGTAAATCCCAAAGGCGGATTTTCCCGCTTCTGGTGACGCAAATTCCCCAGTTCAAATCCGGGGTGATGATCAACTGGGCGACCCCTTCGGGGATCGTGTCCATCAAAAACCCCTCGGAGGCTTGATCGTGTTTGCCGATGTCCCAAAGCCACACTTTGCCGTCATCGGCGGCAAAGAGAAACCATTGACCGTCCTGGCTTAGTGTCATCGTGTCGACACCGCCGATGAACCCGTTCAACGAAATTCCAAGACTTTGCGAAGCCAAAGACTGATTTAACGCCCAACGCGCCTGTCCCGGAACATCGACGCCGAGTTCCTTGAAACGCCGGATGGATTCAATCGACAGCAACATGCTTTGCACCGGATTTTGATCCGCACCGGAATATGCTTCCCAAAGCATCGATTCCGCTTC
>JGI20166J26741_11450585_pt1 | contig 13474 bp, 7 predicted proteins | sample TergutCu122P5_FD_26741 | JGI IMG/M metagenome (IMG submission 26741)
ACCCAACATCACAGCACAACAAGGGTATGTATTGAAGTCAATAAAATTTAATTTTCATGAATAAAATACAAATGTACAAAATTGCCATTTTCGCCTGAACCGGGATTTAAATGCCCCACGCTGAAGAGTTAAAAAAATTAGTGTTTATAGGTGCGTCAAGTGTTATAATATATGGTGTCCCAATGGGTTAAGGTACTATCCTGGTAGGTACCTGGCAGAAGTTGGAAAAACCACGAAAAATATCACATATAAATGTTGGTGTCCATATCAAAATTTGAACCTGGGACTTCCCACAAATAAATCACAGGTAGTGATCACTTAACCACCATGCCATGTACAGAAAGAGTGTCATGTGCAACTGCTTGCATGCACAATACAAATACTTTCATTATAGTTGGATAATGATATTTAAAGCTTCTGATGTACTGAGCAAATGGCTATTATCACAGGATTTTAATTAAATGTACACATTCTTCAGCGGTTAAAGATACCTGCTGCTACTATGGGGAAAAAGAATGGCAGATTCAAGCAGAAGCACTATATACCCTTTTTCTGTGCCACACTTGCTGTGTTTCTTTTGTTACAGGTATATATTTTGTTGCTCGTCTTGGCACCAAGCAAGTTGGCTCCAACCATAAAGTTTCTGACTTGTATCTGGGAAGCATCTACTCCAAATCTTCGCCAGATCTCCGACTATGCTGAGATTTTCATGGTCTTCTGCAATCCTTACAAGCAACTGCCTGGATATTGTGAAGTTTACCATTCCATGCATTCTTGTATACTACCCACTATTTCAATATTCCAACCAAATGCACATTATGTATTTGCTACATATATTTTTTTACCAAACCTCTCCCACATGTTTTGGTGCGTTATACATCATCCTGAGGGAGAACTTCGTGTGTTTGCTCAAAACTGTCAGCTACTTGTTAAAAGATAACAGTTTTGAGCAAATATATAATGTGCATGTGGTTGGAGTATTGAAGTTGTGCCTGGACATGTCTTTGAACAAGGCCATAACTGCTTCCCTCCACATCCTATCAAATTCATTATTTATTAATCATCCTAACATTCAATGCAATATAGTATTGAGATATGGGGAACACTGCCAAATCAAAACAGTATCTTTCTTGATATTCTGCTCTAGTTTACTGCCATTTGGTACAGAAATTTCCATTACAAGGTGTTTTTTCATGATTTCTGACTAAAGATACACCTAACTTGTTATATATTTTCTTAGAAATGATTACTTCCCTTTTCCAACACAGTACATGTACTGCATGTCTGAGATCTAAAACAATGTGTGGTAAATATGCATGATTTAAAAAGTGTCCTTTCTGGAGTTATCACTACTACGACCACCACCATCACCACCACCACTATTAACCCTCCTCCACACACATATCAGTATCACACCCAAATAGGTCTGCTTTGTTTATCTGAATTCTATAACATACAAACAGATAATAAGTACACTTAATTCTTTGATAAGCTATAGTGGTTGCCAGCTAAATGTAGGTCTCACTCTCAAGCTTTTCCTTCATTATTATGCTTGTTACTAACCTGCACTATTAAGCCAGGGGAAGTCTGAGGACTAGGCCTACTGAGGGGCTGTGGACTTCGATATGTGTTCAAGGAATTCAAGTGATGCTGAAACATCAAACATTTCTATTCATGGAGAGAGTGTATGAGAGCAGGTTCACTGCTAATCAGCATGTTATTCTACTTCAAGGCAAATGAACTGCTCTTAAAACACATTCTTCATGTTAGTAAAATTAGACCATATACACATTTTCCTCCTGAACATTGCTTGAAATTAATGAAAAAATAGCATTATTTAAAAAATTAAGATAATTTATTTTCCTACTGTTGCTAAGAATCTGCATCTGATCCCAGGTACTGTGTTGTGGAAAACAATAATTTCCAAACAAAGTGAGGTCCTCTACAGGGTGAATATTAAGATCACAGTCTTCTGGAATGTGATGCTATGTGATTAGTTACACTGGTTCCTCAACAGCATTAGTTCCTATCAATTAAAGTACAGGTCATGCACTGACATGTAAGTTCTAGGCAGGCATGGCTAACAGTATGCTTCCCTCACCTGCCAGTCCACATCATACTGTGTAATGTGGTACACTGTTAGCCACTCCCACTCAGAGCTCCCAATTGGTGAACAACCTCTATAAACCACCATATTCCAGGAGACTGTTACCTAGAACTTCTGCAAAGACAATGAAATTACCAGATCTCTGTAAATGTGAGTACTTGTTCTCAAGAAGGTAATTTTTTGAGGTAAGGAGAAAAGATACAGATTTTGGTCAGTTTAATAACAAAATACCAGATTATGAATGTCTGCTAATGTCAACAAACTGCTTTAAACTACTTTCCATTCTTCCACAAACATCTGTCAATTATGATCAACATAAACTTAAGAATTCTTTATGAAATACCAATAACCCAACATAAACTTCCCAACACAGTAACTTCAAAATAGGATACACAAGTTTCCTTTATAAAATAACAGTCTCCCCAACTTATGTAATGGATATATGGTCCAATGTTTGTGCATTCTACACCAAATGCTAAAACAAGCATTATATGCAACTAACTGACAAACACCACAAAAATTCAAAAGACATCCACTAAATTTTTCACATTATGAGTGAATGAAATAGAACTTTGCATCTTCATATTATGACTTCACTATCAGAAAACCTGAGCACAAAAAATGAATACCACATTAATAATCACACACATCAAACTGGTTACATAATTTTAGACCTAATATGCTTAATTCTGCAATTAACAGAGAATATCAGTTTCCATAACACAAATTTAATGTACATATAACAGAAGGCCATGACTACTGGTGTTTCATAAAGGTGTTCTTATATGAGTCGTTAAAATTCAAGAAGGAATATTTCCTGATTCTTGTACACAGTGATGTATATCAGTACCATTTCTGCAGTAATGTAATATGCTCCTCTTTAAACATTAATCATACTTGCACATACGTGCTTCGTATACCACAAGGTGACATCCAAAGGATTTGGAAAGGAATTGAAGCAGTGATGTATAAAAGAGTTTTTGCTGAAAGGATTCTCAACTGGCTGATATTCACTTAATACTTGTCAAGAAAAAGGAATCGCAAGGAGAAACAGAAATACAACAAATTCCTTTAGGCCAAGGTCTAATAATTTGGAAATCATGATAATCCAGTGAAGAGAGTAGACCCAAGACCGAAGGTTTGCTTTTTACCATACAAAAGCTTCTTCAACAAAACTTACAGATCTCTGGGACATGTTCAAAAGACCTCAAAGTGTGTCTGTACCTCAAATGTACTGGTATCTCCTGACCCCTTGTCTCCTACTCCATCAACTTCTTCAGCTATGAAGACTCCAGAATACACAGAAGTGGTTCTCTGATGACCCTAAACCAGCATATGATGGAAACACCCAAATGGAAAAATCCTCTGATTGGTTGTATTAGCAACAGTAACAGAAAATTACCAATAAGAAATTAGGTCAGTAAAGGTAGTTTCTCATAATCCGCAATATAGGATAATTCAACACCTGTCTGGTCCCATGCAAGGCTTATTACTGGAATTTCTGCTGTTAGAATTATTCACTACTTTAATGCACCATAGACTTACAAAGTAATTCTAACAAAGCAACTTAATAAGAATGCAGCCCTGTGGTCCTTATAATGCATAATGAAGAAAGAAAAAAAAAACTCTGCAGTTCAATCTGCAGTAGCTTAAAAAAACAACACTCACACAGCAACTTAATAAGCATGCAGAACATGTGGATACTTATATCAGATGTCACTGGGGATATGTGGTAAAAAATATGCCATTATGCTGGCATGACAAAGCTACAGAACAGTGAGCATACATGAAGACAATAAAGATAGGAAATTAGAACTGAAAATCAATTTATTTTTCATGACTTCCAAACCGAAATTACTTAAAATGATAGCAACAGGGAATTTATGTTCAATTTGAATGTCTACTTAAGGAATTGGGTAGAAAGCACAAATGTATATTCCATGCAAAAATAACGTTGTTTTAATGGAAGTCCTGGCTGGACCAATAAAAAAATGAACAGAATAAAGGAAAGCATGGATTCAAGAAATTGAAATCAAAGTTTCACCATGTGAGATTCCATGCACACAGAACCCATTATGGTATAAACTCTGACTGAACTGTAACTTGTGCCAATACAAAATGAGAGACATGGATAACAATAAGTTAGAGAAACTTGTTTCAGAGACTACATGGTATGCAGTGAAACACTTCAACACGCCTTCTTGTAGGGGTCAAATTATAGATTAATTCTGCTCAAACAATTGTGTTTTGCTCAATGTCTTTAATAGCTGCTGACATTTTAGCACACGTCTGGTATTATGGAAACTGACCTGCATGTCTTGCAAAGCTCTACTTTTTATCTAATATAACCACAACAACAACAACAACAACAACAAAAAGAATACATCCTACAGTGAACATTACAAGCATTTAAGGTAACAGCTTGAGAGAATCCTCAAGCTAACTACTGGAAACAAAATGAATGAACTTGCACACTGTTATAAATTAATGAAAACTTACAACTTCAGTAAACATAAAATGTTACACACAAAACAATATTTACTTAAGCGATAACATCTACGTTTAGAACCGCAGACCTTCATTAATCAGAACTTGCAAATTATGAGCAATGTTCACAACAAATTATGAACAGTGTTCAAATACCATACTGCAGTACAATACTGTAACAGATTTCTTTCAGTGACATACCAGCCACCTTACAAATGCCCTCCATCTTAAAATGTCACTAATACACTTCTTTATCATAACAAATCACTATATCAAGGACAACTTCGCTCCTTGCTGGAAATAACTTGTGCTACTGATGAACAGGTCTGCCTGAGCTACTGCTCTTAAATATTCCTTCAAACAAGGAGTGAGAAGTGACAGTACAGAGCTGAGAGCTGGCTGATTTTTTATGGTCATTTACTAGAAGTACAAATCACTTATACTTCAAGGTGAGGTCATTTCTCTACTTAGACTGTCAGGACTTCACTGGACTTCATGATACTGCATTTACCTCACTATGGTATGTGTTTTATCTTATTTTCGTTATGAAATGGGGAGGAGATCTAGTCTCCTGAAATTAAGAAAAAGCACAGCAAACAAACCTTATTCATTTATTGCCTGAAAAATTAAACATTTCATAACTGTGGTACACCCCGAAGTGTACAATTCCACAGAGGACTGACATATATCTAACAACAGATAGACAGGCATCACAGCTCAGCATACTTGTCAGAAGTTGTTCAGCTCATATAGTGACAGTGCTCCTCTGTGATCATTACTGAAAGCTGAATTCAGGTATTGCATACGTTGCTTATAGTCTTTGTACTAATACCTTACATCTGTACACATTTAATATTATTAATTTTCCTGGGTCTATTTCTTTACGTATTCATGCTCATTATGCCAAATAAATTATGTTCGTATAATTACATCATGTAACATAGTACATAAGCAAAAGTAAATGCATTATGTAGATTCTTGTACATTGCCCTACAATTATAATATTAAATCTGTTGCTATCAGACATGTCAAAGAGATTAATAACTGCAGGACACACACAATATATAATTCCTGCTCAACCTTATCTTTCAAGTATTGCATATGCTACACAAAAATGTAACAGTATTGTACTGCAATCAATTGTTTAAAAGAAATATTATGAATATATAACAGTTACAATACACATAACACTTTAATGATTCCTCTAAAATGTTACTCAGGCATCAACATTTCTACTAACAGAACACTGAACATTTGTAAGTCATGCACTGAGAATAATAAACCTACTTACAGTTTGCATGTTCTGTGAGCTTGAGATCAGACTTGGAGTGCACTGTTGTTGTTGCTGTTGTTGTTGCTGCTGCTGCTGTTGATGTTGTTGTTGCTGCTGCTGCTGTGTTTGTTGTTGTTGCTGGGTGGTGGTTGTTATTGGTGGAGGTTGTTGTGTCTGCTGAGCGGGTTGCTGAGATGACTGAAGGCTGTGTATCTGCTGCTGCTGCTGCTGTGGTGGTGGTGGTGGTGAGGGCTGTTGCTGCTGTTGATGTTGATGATGGTGATGATGATGATGATGTTGATTATGATGTGTCTGTTGTTGTTGTTGTTGTTGTTGTTGTTGTTGCTGCTGCTGCTGTTGATGATACACATATTGGTTCTGTGGAAAGCTGTCAATACCACTGTTATCCAGAGTCACGCCCTGTAGAAAACAACAAACTGAAATAAACACTGGTTGTTAATTCCATCACTCACCCTTGCTACTTGACACGTTCCAAGATCAAAATATTACGAGAATTTTCCTCAGCAGTTTCTAGGCTAAATTAAATGCATTTGGTTTTCCAAGTATGAGTCACAACTTTTAACATTTTTATAAATACTGAGTACTACCCCACAGAAAAATAACCCAGACATGAGGACAAACTGAGAATAGAAAGACTGAATGTGGAAAAAGAAACCATGTAGAGAGAATGAAAAATAGAAAGTTGTAGATGTTATAATCATAAAGGAAGAATATGAGAACACAGTCACTTGCTGACCAGACATACTGAACATACTGGCCAAAAAGCTTGTGTTCTTCGGCAGTCAGCCACAGTAATAATGAACAAAACTACCAAGTTCTGAGGGCCACCTGCTGGTGTATGATCATCAGACATGATCTGAGAAGTATCACAAATTGGTCAAAACATACATATATATGCGAGTGCACGTGCGTGCGCATGCACACACACACACACACACACACACACACACACACACACACACCTGTTTATGTATCACAGCCCTGTTCCCATTCGCTGGATGACAACACACCGTAAAGCAATACAGAAAAGACATTTAACAACAGAACACCAACACAGTGACCATAATTATTGGTCACATTACAAACTGCCACTTGCAACAATTTTTTTTTTAATCTCTACGTGCATAATGAGTTATGAAATTGACAGGCAGCATAACCTAGATTTGCAATGTGGCACAGATAAACAAGCACAGAAACTGTTGCTTTTAACCATTTCATGATCTACCAAAACTCTGAGACCACTGCACCAATATGTATAATTCAGGCGTTATGCCACTATGGTCACAATGCAATGTATTATATTACAGTATACGTCACCTTCCGAATTGTATGACAACGGTGACTACTGGCTCAAGCTCACACTGCATACCACATTGTTATATAAATTACATTTCTTATCCAAATACCAACAACCTTTCACATATACATGTTCTAAGCATTATTTTTACATGTGTTTCAGTGTATAAAGAAACCTTTATCAGCCTTGACAATGTTTACTTCATCTACATCTGACCGATTAACGATTTCCAACTTTCAGCCATTTCAGTATGCTTAAAACAGGATATGGAGAATGCAACATGGCTGCACCTCCCCAACACACCTTACAGGTGCACAGACTAAAGCCACAAAAGGCAAGAAAATGCATTAATGTTCCAGTGAACTTACTTGGTCACTAAACTGAAGGAAAAATTTGCCAGTTGTGGAACAATAATTTTTCAAACAATCAAAAACATATATAATAAATACACAATCATTAGAATTTAGAGGCCAGCATGAGTTCATAAACCACCAGCTGGGAAACATAAATACAAACAATTAACAATGTGGAAAATAAAACTACAATGTAATGAATCAATTACTTTCATGAATCTCTGAAAAATAATTTTTGGCTACTCACAGTTCCTATTTCTGTAAAATAATTAAGAGAACTAACTCTGAAAACTTTCTGAATCCTGTTTTTGGTGAACGCATTACTTCTTACAACACTTCATTGAGGCATTTCTGATGGCAAGAACTTTGCAAATCTTCACTCAAACCATGGCACGGCCAAGCACTGACAGCGTATTAAGTCTTGAATTACTGCAACAGGTTTTATGAGTTTCTGTTCTACAGAAATGGCACTTACACAGAAACAACATAAATGAATCTCACAGACTGACACCCTCTCGAACTCCATAAAGGTGTAAAGCTTCCTCTTTCCTTCCTGCCCAGTTGTTTAGTCATTACTTTCATGGGAATACTGCAGGAGATAACCTTCACCAGCAACACCTGCTTTAAGGGTTGTTGGCATACCACAGAGGTGGATGGAAGGTAATAAATGAGTATACAGAAAGGAGATGCATTAAGTGCCACCATATTGACCATCCACTGGACTTCATTCCATGGCTTCAATATTGCATACTTTTACATACCTGAACAATGTGAAAAAGGCTGTTCTTTGTTACAAATGTCTGTACAGTGAAATGTCATTATAACAAATTCAAACATACTTAAAAAATTGTGCTACAACAAATGCTCATTAAAAAATGGAGATTAAAGAAAATGGGCGTGGCTGTCACACTTTGAGACAGGACAGCACAGTCCATATAATGACTAGGATATGGGATGGATGACTAAGAAGATTCCTCTCTTCTCCAAATGTTCAGAAGGGCTCTTGGACCCATCCAGCCACCCACACAATGGGTACCAGGGACTCTTTCTCCACGGTGAGAATGCGACACTGACCCTTGCTACCATCAAACGCCAAGGGTAAGAATGGGTAATGTTTGATTTCCATTTACTTAAATGAAGTAAAATGTGAGACTTTTATGGCAGTGTGCATTCAAACTATTTATTTGTCAAAAAGTTAACTACCGCATATTCAATAGCACATACAGAACTGGATGGAGACTTTCTTTATAACATTTACGGTGATAAGAGTGCACCAATGACCTGCTGAGATCATCATTAACTACCACAAATGCCTATCAATGAAGAACAATTACAGAAATTTACATTTGCTACTAATCATAAATCAGCATGCCTTTATTTTACTCATGCTACTTTCATAATTCATATTCCATGAATATACTATGTCCTGCAGTCAGACTTGTCTGAAGCAAAGTTCCTGTTACAACTGTGACAAGACTGTACCCTTCAAAGAAGTGCCTTATTAACAACACATTGTGCCAAACGGCTTGGCCCAGCTAACATTATGTTATCCCAATGGATCTAACAAAACCTTCTACTATATAGAGCAATGCAGAGCAAAAACTACTGATAAAATGTTTATTAATCTTGATTGCAGTAAGTTCTGTTACTGCAGTGGTACGTACAATTGGTCTAGTAGGACAAACACTACATTTTTTCAATATCAGAATCTTACCTCTAGTTAAAATATGGCCACCAGCCCTGCAAAACTGGCAAATTCCTGGATGATAAAATGTTACTCCTAAATTATAATATGGCCAATCTCATTGTACCTGATTTACGATCCCTATTCCAGTACAACAAAATAAAAGTTAATAAGGTTGATTGTCTTCTGAGATTCCATGCCATGTGGTCTGGCACAAACTTCCTAAACTGTATGGTGCCATATCCCAGAAGACAGTAATTCTCAGTCACTGATAATTCACTGTAAATTTGTAAATTTGAGAAAGGTACATTAACAAGTTAACTTGAGGAAGGAACTTGTTTAAATTTTATCAGTTTATCCTTCCATTCTACCATTCAATTGTAATGTTCATCACTCATGCTTTAACTAACCTTGCAAGTATGAAGGTACCTTGAGTTCATATGAGATGGCACTGAAAGATGATTCTGAAACAAACATGAAGAAGAAAACAAAATACATAAAACTAACTACAAAAATAAACTCAGATCAGCATGCAAAAAACAATAAATTAAAAAAACTAAAACCATTAAGCTGGCAAGAACAAGAGGAACTGCTTAATAAACTGTATGAATCATATACACATTCTAGTAATATTACAGCATCAGACATGCAAACTAATTACTTTAAATCCCACAGATATGACTGCTGGTGAGCACAGTATCAGAAAATTAAATAAAATTTACAGCGAGCTTTTCAAATTAATTTTTCAGATTTCAAGCCCCTTTTAGTCTAGGTAATACAGATAAATAAAATAATGCAATATTAATATAAAATTAAAAAAAATTAGAAATTAGTTTTTAAATGTAACCTGACTTCCAACACAGGCAATATGAATTTAGGTGTCATCATCTCACTGTAAAAACAGACAATATGAGGAAAACAGTATTTTGAGGGCAATTAAGAGATGACATTTCCAAGAACAAAACAGATGAAAAATGGGCCAGAGACACTAGAATCCTTAAATAAGATTCATAAGTTTATTACATAATATTAAAACCAAAATTCAATAGGCTTGATTTTAAAGCATATAAAATTCAAGCTAATGTTAAGAGTATTCAGGCATTACAAAACATTTCTCAAAACACACAATACCCTTTCTGATGCCTAACAACAACTCAGGCACTGCAAAAAATCAGAATCACCAACTGCTTTTACCAACACTGTAAATATTTCAAACCACCTTCAGTGTTTCAAAAGGCATGCAACAGGTTTCAGCCAAAGCACATTAATGCTGGGTTGACACAGTTTTACATGAATGTGTAATAATTTCACATCAGATCAGGAGTTATCAAAATCATGTAAGAAGTTTGATATGAAAAAAAGACATAACTGCAAACCCCCCCACCATGTTCAATAATTCCCCCTTCATCACTTTCCCACCTAAATCCACAGGTATGATGACCTCCATAGTTGCCACAATGTCACCAACCATTGCAGTCAACTGGTTGGCACTCATGGTTTGCACTTGTGAGGTCCCATATTTAAATTACTGTCCAACAGATAAACTATTCTGACAGGTTGCTTGAGGTTTTCCCCAGTCCTTCCTGACACAAGATGGAACAGTACCTTCCATCAGGCCACAACAACTTCCTTCCACATTCTTTCCAATGCATTATACATCAATCAACCTACTATCCAAAGATAGATAACATGAGCTACTGAAAGCTTGTTGAATACCATAAAAACAGGCAAGAGTGCCATAAAAATAGCAATGCCAAGTAATGACAGGGTTATCAGTGAATGCAAAAAGTGTAACTCATACTGACAGTTATGTTGCAATCAGCTTTCAGGCACTGGTGATCATATTACAGAACTGCCAGATGGAAATGTAAGATGGTTTCTTTGAAAATATGGCTAAATTTCATTACGGAAAATCACATACATTTTCAGATATTAAATATGTAAATTACTCTAATACACTGGCTGGGTCCCTCCACAGAATTAAAAAAAAAAAAAACCTTCAAATCAAAATTCACCAAAAACTGTTGTATTCAATCAATTCAAATTTGGGGGGGGGGACCTTGTCACTGAAATTATATCACCCTTGCAAATGCCCATTATACTCTTCCACAGTAAAGAATTAATGATCTGTCACATAGAAACTCTGCAACACCACCTTAGCCCTGCTAAGCATCATGGTATAAATGTGATACCCCTCTTGTTTAACTTTTATGGGGGTGGAGGGGACATAAACACAGAAAACTATTCGATGTAATATAATAATTACTTATCGCATCACACATCAATTTACATGCATCTGACCCCCTGACTTGGGTAACTTGGAAGGCCTATGCTTCACTGGGGGCATGGATGTCTGTCTGTTGTGAGTGTTGTGTGCTGTCAGGTAGAGGTCTCTGCGATGAGTTAATCACTCGTCCAGAAGAGTCCTACTGACTGTGGTACGTCATGGGTGATCTAGAAACCTCATGAGTGAGGAGGCCCACTGGGGGCTGTGGCGCCAAAAACAAACAATCAGCCACATTACTGTATTACACTGGCAAAACTACTAATTACATCATTATTATTATCATAAGCTTATTACAGTAGCATAGCAAATTAGTTCTACAGCTCTTCCATGTTATGCAACAGTTACTTGTGGAAGTTAATGAGTGGTAACATAAAACTGCATTATTGTAAGTTCTTAAATTACAATGCATCTACCACACAGCACAAGGCACCACAGAATTACCTGTTTAACCACGCTGCTGCCTTTCACCCGCAGAGAACTTCATGTGCACTATCCACTACATCTACAGCTTACTTCTACTACATCAGGCACAAACATGCCACTTCTAATAGTTTACAGGTCATACAATACTTTGTTTGTTGTAATAATAAGACAAACAAATCTATTTTAACTTAAATCCTCTGTACTCCAACATGTTACCTAAAAATTAACACTGTCTGGACATACTCCGATATCTTCGTCATTACACTTATGGCTACTTAAGTTTATGTGGTTGGCATCCATTGCAGCTCCATTACACAAGAGATGACGGATGCATAACATCTGATTCCCTGGAGGGTTATTCAGATTCCTTTGTTTTAAGTACATCAAGAATAGCCAGTTTTGCAGCTCAGTCAGATAAAACAGCTTTCAAGAAACTGGATGGACTGAGTTTGTCAGATATTATGTTCTCGGGGTGGTGTTACATGTCACCTGGTAAACATTTACTGATATTTCAAACAACCATAGTACCAGCTGATATGGCATAATGACCCAAAACACTTGAATCCCTGGAATTGGTTCCATTCCATGTAAGGTGATTGAGATTTCTTTCCTACACTTCCAGAACCTATCTAGGTCCACAAACCTGCCTACACACTGTCAATGGAGGTTCTTTAATAAAACAAAAAAGTGGCCAAACATAAAACATGCAATTCACTTTCATGACAAAAATGAGTGAAGTGTTATATTGAAGTGAATCAAGTGGTGCTCGAAGAAAGAAACAGGGCAGACCTAAACATACATTTATTTTAATAATAACAGTTTTAAATTTCTTGTTGGAGCTTGGACAGCACATTCAGTACAGTGACTACACTACAGGTTGGAAATAAGGGACTTGTAGCTCAATACAAGGCAGGGGCAGAGATGTTTCTCTTTTCCACATTGTTCAGACCAGATCTGCGGCCCATGCAGCCTCCTATCCAATGGTTAACACGGGCCTCCCTCCCTGTGGATAAAGCAGTGAGGATGTGACCACTCACCTCCATCTACTGTCAAGGCATATTTCAAATTCTAGATTTTCACAGTGGTGAAAATTTAGAATGTGGCCTCCTGGGCCATGACACCATATAGTCTGGCAGGTGGTTACCAACATTGTAGTCAAATCTACTACCTCAATCTTCAGGGAAAAGACAGAGGGACCAGGTTCTCTCCAGACACTGGTACCCACCTTCAAGACTACATGTATTATTAACTCAGAAGCCTGTAATCCAAACTCATAACATGGCATGATCATCATGGCACTGAAGCAGCCACCATACTCACCAGATCTCGCACCGTGTGACTTTTTCCTATTCCCAAGGCTTAAGAAAGCTCTGAAAGGACACTGATTTGAGGCAACGGAGGATATCAAATGAAATTCGACGAAGACACTATTAGACATCCCAAAAGAGGAGTTCGCAAAATGTTTCCAACAGTGGCAGCAACGTTGGGCGAAGTGTGTAGCTGCGGAAGGGAACTATGTTGAAGACAATTAGGGTTAAAACC
>JGI20166J26741_11450696_pt1 | contig 13472 bp, 12 predicted proteins | sample TergutCu122P5_FD_26741 | JGI IMG/M metagenome (IMG submission 26741)
GAGCACTGTGCGTTCTGTAGCTTGTAATAAATTGGAATGTCAGAAGGAAGTGGTAGTGACGTATTGAGAAATGTTACCGGTCAATTCCTCAATGAAATTCCGAATGACTGACCTTCAGCATCATATACGAACACGGGACTTTTCGAATTGAAAGCGTTTGTGTCAGTCGATGGATGGTGTGTATAGCTGTTGTGACCGGACAGATAGTGAGGGGATATCAGATATTGTGGCTGTATGATTTAAAGAAATTCCACAAGCCAACTCTAAATATGATTTTAGGCCCAGTATTTGACAGTGAAAACGTTAATTGGATAATATTTACAAGTAATGAAATTTATACAATTTTTTTTAAAAAAACACTGTAATAGAGACAATAAGGTTCAATAGATTACGTTGGTTTTGGCATTTAAAGAGAATGGAATAAAGCAGAATAATAGAATTCCCCAAAGAATATTATATGTGAATTTGGGATAAACAAAATTGAGAGGTAAACCAAGAAGTAGGAGGCAAGATGAGGTGAGGGAAGATGGAAGACTAGTTGCAGGAAATGGGTAGGAATAAAGGGTGTATAATATAGAGGAAGTGAAGAAGATCCTGAGAACGTCAAGGAACCGTCGCATTCTGCACATGCCAACGAATGAATCTGGATCTCCGTGTCGCGTTTGAAATGGCGTTCCAAATTTGCGAAATGCGACTGTTAGACTCATCATGCCCGTCGCCCTCTCTGTGTTCTTCCGCATGAAAAACTTCTTTCCGAAATTTTGTGGATTTTTCGAAAATCTCACTTGAATATTAATATTTCGCTTCAGTCTGAAAACAGTAGCCAGTGCTTTACACCAGACTATTTTACATTTGCGGTATCAACTGGCTGAATATTTCTTATAATGAGGAAATTTTGAGAGGAAATTAAAAAACATTTTTCATTCGTAAAATTATTTTCAAAATTTTCCTGCATTGTAGTTCCTTGAAATCTCCATTCGGCTCGACTGTACTGGATTATATTAGTGTGTTAAAGGTAAAGCAATCCAATTACAGGGCCGGACAGGCCATAAGGGATAAGGAGGTTGAGGCTCCCAGATTTAAAGACAGTCAGCACATGAAGTTGGTAATGTTGTCAGTCCTACGCACCGGATGATTTAGCCCACAGGAAATATTCCTTGAACCCATTAATTTCAGGTTTTCACCGTGTATTTTTAAAGTCAATCCCTTTTATTGGCCGACTAATGCACTTAATTGTATAAAACTCAGAAGGTTAAAATCTACATGTATCGATATTTTAAAGCACAATTAAAAACTCTGACATGTTTCGGATCCTCTGGGATCCATCCTCAGGGAGTATTAAATGTGCTTCACTGAAATTACTTGTGATGTTTTGTGTCGTAATCGGTGTTTCGCAGCGTGAAAATTGGACTGTAATATGAAATGGAATTTCAAATTTGTACGGTAGAGTTCCAAAATTACTAACTTGGATAATAATTGATGAAGTGGATCTGGACTTACCCTGTGGTGTGTGTGTTTGGTGCGAAGATTTGAGACCTGATGTTAGGGGAAGTAGTTGTAGGTAACGTGGGACAATTGCCAAGTCGAATAAGGGGTTATTATCTGTGACTTGTTGTTCAGAGATTAGTAGAACTTGTTTGTAAAATATGTTCATATATAATGTTTCCCAGCAGTTAATTTTTATACTTTTATCGCATGGTTTTAAGAGTTTTAGTGTTTCATCTGTAGGCCAAATTGGTGCCTGTTGTGTAAGAAATGCATGGCGTAAGCTGAGATGGTATTATTATTTCTTATGTATCGGAGGTGTTCGTTATGTCTTAAAAATATTACCCTACTGGATTGTCCAACATAAGCTTCATTGCATTAATTACACTTAAGTTGATCAATTCCGCTGGGGTTACTGTTTTTTTGTTTTTGTTTTAGTTGTTGGAAAATTGTATTGGTGGGGCGAAATGCTATCTTCAGGCTTGTTTTGCGAAATAAGTTGGTAATCTTGTGTACAGGGGGCCGTGGAAAGTAAAAGTGGTCCATTTCTTACTTTGTTTGTGATGTGGGTCCGTTTGTGTGGACATTTGGTTTGTTTGTGTTAAGATTTTTTCTTTAGCTCATGGATGATGTGTTCTTGAAAGCCGTCGTTCTTAGTCATTGCGAGAAATTTGTGCCAATAACAGAGAGTGCTGTTTAGTGAGAACATTAAAAAGGGCGTAGACACTGGAAATAATATAGTTTTGGTGGCGATTATTTGTAGAAGAGTACGGTTAGTTTGATTCTAGTTTTATTTTTGGAAAAATTTAAGGGTACTCCTTATTGCAAAACTCAAGACATTTCTTTTTGAATTATTCATTCATTTTTTCTGTGTCAGGTGTTATTTGTTGTTCTTTGCATAACTCTTGACCATGTAACATATTAGCACCTTGTAAGAAAATGCCATTAGGCCATATTTGTAATGTGATTTTAGGAGGCCTGGAAAACATCTGTATTGAATGAGTTTTTACATGTTTCTACTGCACACCGCACATCATAAAAGAAATCTTTGAGAAATTCTTGATCCATCGGTGGCAGCTATATTCTCCCAATTCAATGTTATTTTATATGAAAACTTGCTAAATCCCCAATAGTCATTTTGAATAAACCTGCATAATTATTTGTAGATAACAACAAGTGCTCTGTCGATAACAGCACACACATTCAAATTTTACAAGCAGGCCTAAATGTCACTTCTTAATCAACCATGTTACGCTTTTCATTAAAGAATTTCGTAGAGTCCAGACACGTTGCACATATAATATATGGTTTGTTACAGGATTCCAAGACGATCTACACCTAAATGGGAGAATAATATTAAAATGGATCTTAGAGAAATGAGAGGCAAGGGCGTGGAATGGATTGATCCGGCCGTACACATGACAAATGGCAGGCGCTCATGAACCCGGTAAAGAAATTCCTGGTTCCATGCAATATGGAGAATTCCCTGAAAGGCTGAGAAACTATTAGCTTTTCAATAAGGACTGTGCTTCAACGAGGTAGACGTTGCAGGATTATTCAGTAAGAATAAAAAAACTGAGTTAGGCTTGGAGATTGAAATTTTCGGTTTATATTACCACTCAAATAGACACCTGTTCATATGAACACTATTTTCTCACAAGGACCCATATTATCACCACCCAAAATATTAACCTCTGTTCCATAATCACGTCGTATAATTGGTCTCGTTCAAAACGATACCCGCTGCTAAGCAGCGACAGTTTTAATCGCTTGTAGTTACATTTACAGCAATAGCACACTGTTCACTGCTGCTGCCTTTGCAAAATTAATATCAGTGATGCCCATTAGTTGACACTATGAAGGTGACCTATTTTTTACAAAGTAATGATTTATAAATTTATGTGTTTGTTAATGACAGTGTGCTTCCATTTGGGAATGTCAGGTAACTACATCTGGGAATGCGGCACACCACATGAGCGTGTTGAAACTGAGGAGGAGGTTGATAGAATAATGAAGGATATCAATTACTAATTTGTAAATAATGGAGGGAAAAATTCAATATTCACACAAGGTATAATGCAGCATACGACATACTCACGGTCAAGGCCTAGTTTCACCCCCACGGGAGCAGTCTATGTGGGATTTGTGGTGGACAAAGTGGCAATAGAGAAGTTTTCTTTCCCGTTATTTTAGTGTTACCATGTCACTGTCATTTCGTACACATATTCAGACTCCATACTCATTTATTCATCGTCAGTTTGTATAATCTTAGTAACAGACAGTGTTGTTTAGTGAGAACACTAACAAACTTTTTAGACACTAGAAAGTTTGTAGTTTTGGTGGCGATAATTTCTAGTACAGTCTGGTTCCTTCAAATTTATTTTTATTTTTGTAAAAATATTAAAAGGATTCCGTATTGTAAATTAAGACTTTCATATTTGAATTATAAATTTATCAGTTTCTGTATCAGTTGTTATTTGTTGTTATTTGCACAATTCTCTAACATGTAACATATTAACACTTTGTTACAAAATGTCAGCAGGCCATATTTGTAATGTGGTTTTAGGAGGTTTGGAAAACATCTGTACTGAATGAGTTTTTACATGTTTCTTCAGCATAAAGCGGACCATATCGACATCCTGTCTGGTCTGTTTGAAATTCATTTTTAGTATTCTGTTTTATTTCACAAATTGTACAACTTTAATTTGATGATGCTGTCAGCTGTGTGCAAATGTCAGGTGACGAAATTTTGTAGGGTTGCCCTTGAGTATTGAGTTTGCTTTATGTTACTTTTCTGGCAGTAGAATTTTTAGATGCCTTCTAGATGTTTGAAAAATTTGTGCACTCATGATCTAAATAAAGAATATTTTTTAGAAAGTGCAAAACAAAACTTTCACCGACTCTGTGAAAATCTGTTGATGGAATTTACTGCCCTTTTAAATCCACTAGAAGTCTGGTTTTAATTTGCTGTATTGCCATGTTTGGTATATCATCTCCGACTTTTAGTAGCAGTGTATTTACAAAATCGAGAATAAATTACCTATAACCTGTCTTGTCCACCTTTGACTGTCACATTCAACAATTTTGCTGCTGTAAGCTGCCATTGTTTTGTGTGCAATGCACAAACTAAACTGTGCTCCGACTTCACTGTGCACCTTTAACTGCCATCTTACTACTACAGTTCATGCCTCTGGGCTTGTTATTCCAACTTTGCATAATATTTAACGTCATGACATTGTGTCCAGCTTATATTTTGCTTTTTCTTCAATCATTTGGTAAGTACACTTCAGTTTTCATAGTACCTTCAAATTGTACATTTTGCTGTTTTGCTTGTCGCTTATAAATTGTGAACTAATGGCAGAGTGACTGTGTGAACCGACCCAAAAAAGGACATAAAAAATCATATCCTCCTTCCATGAATCAGAGAGCAGTGGCTGAGACAGAAGCAGGTTGGTGGCAAAGCATTGAGAGTTATCGAGAACGAAATTTGGTTGATTGTCAGTCATGAGTGTTGGAGACATCAGGGACAGAGCACAGCCCATGTGTGGCCACGGTAACTGTGGCTGCACCTTCTGGCTGAAGTTCTGTTTTACTTGATTATCACGAGTAAACTTGTGGACACTATCTTCAGAATACGCGTAATTTCTTTGTGACAATTCATTGACAATGCTGTACAATCATTGCACCCAAGATATTTCATGTAAAACTGTCGTTTGCTCTAGAGGCTAACTACCATGACGGATATGTTCCTGAATTATACAGTCAGTCCACATTTCACATTCATTTTAAATGTTTAAACCTGCCAGTCCATAGAGTAACCACTAGATCTTTGGGGTTTAATCACTGTCGGTAACTTTTATTTAATATCAAAGCAGTACAATATCTGACTGGTGGAGGCTAGAATGGTTCCTGCTTCATTAAAAAAATTAATTTTAGGACAAATTATGGATTAGCGGTATACCTCCACGCGTTCTTGAGGACCGCATTAGATTGAGATATACCGTTAACTTCAAAATATCTGACAGCTATTTTCCCTCATAAGGACAAAATCAGTTAGCAATGGATATGAAGCATGGTGTGAAAGTGAGAATGGACAGAATGGAAAAGAGAAAGTTCACTCGATCCTATAGTGTACCAAACTAAGTTTGTCCACAATGTAGTGTAGTCGGCATATACACTGAGCTTCGTTGACTTCAGAGTAAATTCACTTGCATTTTTATTCTCCAAATTTAGGATAAAAGTGAGAAAAAAGGAACTGTGTGATATTTAAGTGCAGTAGATAAAAGAAACCCTGTTTGTTCTGAGATAAACACGAAAAGCATAAATACACTTTGTGGCCAGAACGTAGAATTGTTGAATGATAAACTGGTGGTACATATAGTGACCATAGGACTTAAAGCTTTAAATCTCTGTTATAAAAACCAGTCAGTTCATTTTGTATATGGAAAAATCGCTGTTTTTTCTGAGATCCACACAAAACACATAAAGACACTGTGTGGGCAGTATGTAGAATTCTTCAATGTTAAACCGTTGGTAAATGACAAGAGGTATCATCTTGATGCAAAAATTATGATTTATTATTATAGATATAGTAACCAGAGTACCTAAGGTTTTAAATCTCTGTTATAAAAACCAGCCCGTTGATGTTATATAGGGAAAAAGGCTGTTTGTTTTGAGATATACACAAAACACACAAACACAGTGATGCATTGTGTATTATTTTTGCGTGTTTCTTCCTGTTCGTACATACAGTAACCACTGGACTATTGTGGGCTAAGGTCTTTTGGTAACTGGTGGACAATCTTACAGAAGGTCTGTCTGTAATTGGTGAAAGCCATACTGTGTCAGTATTTCGTCAAACACGTATTGCCGTTACGTAATATGGAATTGATTTACACTTTAAGGTGAGTTGTACGACGGCTGTAGACTGAGGTGTGCAGTTAATGTCAACGTCCGACAGAAGGAACGACCAGTACCGACGGAACGTGAGGCATGGAATGAGAGAGAGAGAATGGATGGTTTGCACAAGATAATGAACTTCCCCTTTCAGAGTTACCGAACCACGTTCGTCCATACAGAAAGCTAGTCACCATATACAGCGAGCTGCACGGACTTCAGCGTAAATTCGGTTAGAAATTTTAGTATCCAATGTTGGGCTTATGTGAGGAAAAGGAACCAAATATGGTGTATGTTTAAGTGAATTTAATTAATAATTCTTGTACAAACCTTTACATACAATAAATATGTTCAATTGCCCAGAATGCTTAATATTGCAGGAATTTTTTTTTTCCTTTTCTTACGCCAGTGTCTGTATGCAGAACTTCCTCCTCCGTTGACGGTCCTGCCTACTGGCAGTGATTTGTAGGCCATACCCTCAACTGTGTGATATCAATGTTGTTTTCAAGCAGCTTCTTCAGCACGTCCAACCATGTCACTGGGTCAGGACGAATGCTACGGAATGCCACATAAACAGTCACTGGAAATAGATAAATGGCGGGTGTAAGCATTTAATCTTCCTTGATGTGTAATTGACTGAACTGTGACTATTGAAAATTTCTGATGTTTAGTGCTTCTCCACATCTCTTGCAGGTTTTACAATCTCCATTTTATTTACCTGTATTACTTTCCACACATATAGACATTCAGTAATGATGTTTGGTGTCGCTATACATAGCGTTAGGTAGTGCAAGAACAGGTTGACATAGGCCATAGAGGAATGCACAGGAATTCATTGGATATCAGAACGTTTCATTTTAACTTTGCTGGTTTGTGTGCTGTACATTATTGCTGATGTGAATTGGTTTGATGGAAATATATTTTGTTAAAAATATGTGCGTTTGTAGGTTTTGTGTGGAAGTTTGTTGTCTAATGTTCATCAAAAGCACAGTTTGTGAAGACAAACAAAAAACTAAGACATGTTTATAGAAATGACATATTTGTGGGGATGGGTAACTCTTGTTTGTGTGGAAAACGAATAAGTTCTACATATACTGATTGAGTGTTTCTAGTCTTATCGAACCAACATTCAACGTTCATGCACCGTATTATACGAGTATTATCATGTATTCCGTGTCTGATTCTAGCATAGATTTTCCACATTATTTCATAAAAAGTACATTTTCAGAAAAAATTTGTTGAACAAAATATGGGTTTTGTGAACTTGTCTACGAATACGTTTTGTAAAGTTTCTTATTTTAAGAAGAATTCAGACAGATATTGTGCTAAAAGTATATTTCTTTTTATGTAATCATTGTAAGTATTTAGTCGAGCTTTGAACTTCTCTACACTTTTGGAAGAGTTTGAAATATCATTTTTTTTATCTGTCCAGTGGGAACCAATTGACAGCCACGAATATACCCGTAGTAACTTTTCTGAAATTTGTGAAAGCTCCTAATATATTTCACTTTGTCATACATTTAAAATACCCAAAAAACGTACTTACTTTGTGGGTCAATGGCAATAAAGTAACGGTCGTAGTCAACTGCTAGCACGCGGTAATTCCCAGTCCACAATGCTGCAAAAATGACATACAAGAATTTATTTTGTAGAGATTGTCGTTAGAATTTATATTTTGGGAAATATTTTACGTGAGTGTGTGAGAAAATGCATGTTATTTAATGACAGTTACAAATTACAGAAGTACCATAATGTGAACAAGATTATAGTAAAATAATTTATGGTTGTTTGGTTAGAAAGAAAATATTTGAGAATGATGGCTGCTCGCTGTCGATGAACTGGAAAACCGATATGAGTTTACTGAGTGTCTATCGAAATTTGAACTTAAATGTACAGAAAAGGAGCTTGAGCAACCAATAACTTTTTAATTTGTTGGGTCGATTAAATCAGTGGATAGAGACAGCAGTACACATTTTACACACAGTAAAATATTACTAAAAGTGCGGTCCGAATTGTTGACTGGTTACAGCGTATTGAAATTGAAATGAATACATAAAAATTATGGCCCCAAATTGTAATATTCTGGGCCACATCAGTCGCATTCAAAAAATACTCCTATTTTTTATACCTGCTTCTGTTTGTTCTCTCTTCAGTATTCTTGTCCCAAAAATCATCCTACACATTTAGGTTACCCACATACAATTTTAACGCTCCATCAACCTCTCTCCTGCCTGTGATACACACTGTCCATATCCCATTACTGATTTTGTTCAACACAATATTATAGAGTAATGAGCATGTGTGGAGCTAAGCAAAGTCTCAACCCCCCTCTAAAAAGCCAACTCCAGTTCTGATGCCGTCCAGGCAGTATCATCGTCAGTAACTGGGTGGAGTTAGGCTTGTCATGAAATGAAAAGCGTATTGAACGATTTTTGAGAAATGTTAATCAACCCGTTTTATATGGACCAGTGAAATTTTCAATAAGTCACATTATCCTCACAATATCTGGCGGTTATATAAAATGATTTGTAATCGATAATCTTTACATTGTCCAAGTGACATAACGACGCTGTTTTTCAAGAATTTTACCCTAACTTACACACTTGATGGATAACTTCAAAGTATCCAGTTTTGTCCCAGTTTCTTACAAACCCTTGATATTGAACGTAATTTTGTGTCCTGTGGAACAGAAGAAGGTGAGAATTAGACACAAATTGCTGTAAGTAAAATACAGAGAGCCCAGTTGCTTTGAAGGTTTCACCTCTTCTGTTTGACCGTCCTAAAAATCTGCAATTGACAAGAGAGTTAAATGAACGCAGTAAACCTGTATGTTTTGCCCTCACAATACGTGCCACATGCACATCTACATGTAGAGTGTCCGCTGTTGCTCTGTAGTTAACAGTGTTGCAACGTTGTGAGGAAATTATTTTTAATCAACTATTTTAGCCATTGCTGAAACATTATGTGTGGAGAGAGAGAGATTTGTAACAGCGTGTCTTCAGCATTATTTCGCCAATTTAGATGGTGGCGTCATCACAAATGAACAGATAAAATACTTTCTTTTGGAAGATACCGTCCGTGCAGTAATGCGGCAATGCATGAAAACCAAGTGAATAACTTGATTCTGCTTAACAATCATTAGAGTTTTATGGTTGGCTTATCTGAAATATGAACATTGTTGGCAGTAGTACAGTGTCAGACATTTAGTTATACAGGGTGCTGATAAGTTCTTAGCCCGACCAAGAAGGAAATAATCTACAGCGACAGAGGTTTTTGAGTTTCATATATCACATTTATAATCATAATTGTAGGAATAATAGTACTATATATATATATATATGTAACAAGTCTAGCATGAAACGAAATATCCCCACCATCAGACAAAATATATCGAGAATCGGGAAGCAGGTCGGGGTAAAAACTTATCAGCACCCTTGTACCTATTAATTGCTATTGGTAACAGGCATTCTTCTAGATTTTGGATGCATAATATGAAATTGCTTTCATATTAGGCTTTCTATTTCTACGCTCTTACAGTTGCTGTGCGATCTGTTAAAATTTTTACATTTCACACTGCAATTCACCAATTAGCTATAATAGAAACCCACTAGCCTACCAATAATGGAAAAACATGTTCCACAAATTATTATAAAAAATACATATTTTATACCACTTATTTTATGCAAACGCCCCATTTTTGATAAAGAGATCTCTTCCACCTAACTCCAATGGTTTTATGGCACTATTGCATATTTCCTCTGACTAAGGTATCCAACATGAAGGTGGCCTAACTAGAAGAGGCTGAAACATGTAGTTGGCTGAGACATTTGTATATACACAAACACCTTGTGTATAACAATTATAGTTGTGTTTTAATGCTTTTTCTACACGTGTTAGTCTACTTAGTATTGTTACAGCAGTTTGGTTTGGGATTTAGGGGTTTTATGTAAAAAGAGGTCTTATTTCATAATATAATTTACTTTCAAAACTTTCATCTTCTCCTTCTTTCGATAATTCTGTCGGTAAGATGGAGGACGACAAATGTGTGACTTCTGCCTATCAAGAGAATACAGGGCTAAATACAGGGTGATCAAAAGTCGCTGTGCACCTGACGATTACAGTACAAACTCAGTATATTCGAACATTCCCCCAAACATTGATGAGTTGAAGATGGCCTTCACAGAACACATTCAGAATATGGACCGTGCTATACTGAACACGGTCTTCGAGAACACATTTCGGCGTGTCAATAAATGTCTGGACACTGGCGGGGGACACTTTGAACATTACTTTTAAGTTCCTGTATTGTAATCATCAGGTGCGCAGAGATTTTTCATAAACCTGTATATTAACATTCGCAGAATGGATATGTTATTGGGATTAATTACAATCAAACCACGATATAACGTCACAACATTTATCGCCCATACAACTCTATGAACACAAACTACATCTCTCACGTTATCTCCATTTACGGAAGCAAATGGCAGTGAACAAACAGTGAATATTTTGAACCCACCCGATATCATATGCGACGTTGGTGAGTAAGCTGACATTAGCCTGAGGGCTTGCAAATGTGCCTAGAGGGCAGTCAAGGTTGTTTTCAAAATCATTGGATTCGTGCAGCAGAACATACCAAGGTCGATCATCTGCCATCTGTAAGAACACGAAATATGTGATAGATTTCTGGTGAGTGGAACTCCTTAATTATAATGGACGGTAACTTTATTAACTGGTATAAACTTCAAGATATTCAGAGGATTGAATCCTTTTCTCCCGAACAGGTAGTTGTGTGGAGGGTATTGGATCAGCTGTTAACTTGAGCATTTGGTAGTGGAGTCTTGGTTCAAGTATCGATTAAGGCTACCAGAATAGACACAAAATGGGTAGAACTTAACACTGAGGTGCTTTAACGAAACAATTGTTGCTGTCTAAAGGCAGTAAGCGTTAAATATTCTGAGTTTGTGTTTCTACACTTTGTTATCAAGCACCAAAACACATGCGCCGTATTATATTTCCATCTGTGGCTGGTCTCCCTCTGCCGTATTTTCTTACATTATTTCATATACGGAATGGTTATCGAAAAAAATAGAACACAGAATATGCTTCTTGATTTTCTGTACGAAGTTTGCTTGAAACATTCCTAATTTTAATTTGAACTGAAGAGATTAATAATAAACGCTTATAGACCTTTATGTAAAGTAAGCGGTGTGCTTGAATAATTGTTATTTTCAGGCAAGGTTATGTAAATTTTCACCCTGTAGCAGGCCACACGGGCCCAGAAGAAGAGTAGAAGTATAACTCTATTCTTGCTTAACCTCGGCACTAGATGGTGGTGGGTGTTCAACTTTACGCCTCGACCGCTTTTACGCCCGGAAAGAGACGGACCCATTGTACAGGAGACCGTGTTAGCCCCATTGCCTGTCTAGATAGGTGCGGAAAATCTCGCCTCCTACCGGGATTCGAACGACAAGCAGTCCAATCCGTAGCGAGTCGTTATCCCGGACCCTAAGTTTGTAAATGTTCTTCATTTTTCTCGACAGATTGTCGGAATGTAATCAGATATTTTCTTTCATAACAATTTGCCGAGTGGCATCCAATTGCTTCCCGCGGACGGACAGACATGACGAAGAAAATATTCGCATTTCACAATTCTGCGTAATCGCCCTTTAATGATGAATATGTCTGCTGGTGTCTTTCCACAGACCGAGTGTGAAACAGCTGAAATGAACTTGTAATTAGAAGAAGTGTGTTCCTTTTCAATTCATTACCATGTAATTATCAGTAGTATACAAATATACAAAGTATACATTCTAACAATATTGTCTAGTTCATAATTATTATTAAAAGATATTTTCCAACATATTTCACAGCTACATTTTTCGGCTCATTTCTATTGAACCATCTTCGGGTTGTTAATTTATTTATTTATACAATACCTTCTTAAAAGCTCATCCTGAAAATATCTCCATAGAAATGTTCCGAAACATGTAGCTGTGAAATATGATGGTTAATATTTTTAATAACAGTTGCTAAATAGGGCGTTGTTTGAGACTGTATAATTCATATGTATTTATATATCTTTATATATTACTGTTCATTGAACACAACGTGGAATCCTCACCTGAATAAAAAGGTGATTATCCATAAATCATTCAATTACTCGAACGTACAGTCTGATACGCTCTGTTGACAGACAGTTGGTAATGGAACCAAAAATGAAATATACAAACAAACAGCAGTTTTAACAGCTGACTGTTACAGTAAGCATGTTAATACACTAATACCCACCTTGTTCCAATCAAAATTGTCCAACTTCGGAGGCGCAACGTCGCATGCGCCGGAAAGCAACGCTGAATTGGCGATTAGTCCCACAAAGATAATCAGCATCATGTTGGCTCCAATTCCTCTAATACACGAAACACATTGATATGTAAATCCCCTTTGCCCCTTCTTTCCCTTCGTACAGTGAACACTGTGACGCACTGTTACGATACATCGGCTGTTCTCCCACAGTTTTATTGGCTAAAGACAGGCAGAAGGCGGCAAGGCTTTTCAGTTCTTTACGCTTGTTTATTCGCTTCTCCTTGCGCCAATTTTCATGTTCAAACTTCCGAAGGACAGAATGTTTCAAGCAAATGGTAAGACATTACAGTGCTGCTGATAAGTCCTTAACTCCACTAGGAAGGAAACAAGCTACAGCGACTTTCATATTTCCTGTTTGTAATCATAATTGGAAGAATATTAGTACTATATAATATACATATAAATATACATATATATGTATATAATACAAATTAGCAACAAATTAAATACAGGGTTATCGAGAAAGATGGGCGGGAATTGAAACCGCTATAACTTAAAACGTACTGGACAGATTTACACGTTTGGCGTCTTAAAATGTTCAGAAAAGTGTGAAAGTTTAGACTTACCTTAGTACATTTCATCATGTGCACCGTTTGTAGCTCTGGAGACGTCCAAACGAAATTCAATCTCCTGCCACGTTTTCTGAATCATGTCTCGTGTTACAGTTTCAATGGCTGATGTGATCCTTTCTTGCAGGTGCTGGATATTCCTTATCTTCTCAGCAT
>JGI20166J26741_11450807_pt1 | contig 13472 bp, 11 predicted proteins | sample TergutCu122P5_FD_26741 | JGI IMG/M metagenome (IMG submission 26741)
GAAAGACCTCTACTTTATTTAAAGTTAGATGTAATAATGAAGACATGGAGCATTATATAAAGGAAAAATTGGTAGATGAAATGCTATATGGGAAATTGATCTCAGCTGGGATCAAGTAGATTTAGGATCATAATAAATTTTAGATTTTTTTAACTAAAGTATTATCAGACCAAAAGAACATTGTAAAAAGCATTTTTTGAAAAAATAGTCGAGGTAGGCTTATTTGTTGTATGACAAAATATAAATATTATCAATAAAATCTAATTATACTTAAAATAATTTGAAACGGTGAAATTAAAGCAAAAAAAATGTCTAAAAATTTATTTCGAAAAAGAGGAATATTCTTAACTGCAACTTTTCGAGGGTGCAGTCAAGAATTAAGAATAAGAAGAAAAAATGAACCGCCCTGCTCGAACCAGGGCGGTAATTAGTTATTTACCGAATCCGGGGTAACCGCACCAAGCGGAACGATTACCTTCTTTCTTTATTTTATTATTTCTTTTCTATCTAGTCAATATTATTTACTTATTTTTACATATTTATACTATGAAAATAAATTACAACAGCTTGATTAAATTTAGAAATAATGTGAATAATAATAAAGGTTAAAGAAAGAAGAGTATTCAGATTCAGAAGCAGTACGGTTGCCACTTTCCTGATGAGGAGGTGGATCTTCATGACTACATATGAGATATTACATTTGATAGTATCGATTTGTATGCTTATTATCTCTTATCTTATGTATAAACTTAATAAAAATAAGATTCTTGTGATTAAGTTTGTTAAGAATAAGAAAAAGAGAAGAAATAAGAAGAAAAAATGAACCGCCCTGCTACAACCAGGGCGGTAATTCACTAATTACTGTTCAGGGTAACCGCACTTAGCGGACTGTCTACCTTCTTTTTTTATTTTATTATATTTTTTCTATCTAGTCAATATTATTTACTTATTTTTACATTTTATACTTCTAAATTATTTTGCAGTTCTTAATTTTTCTTTCAATTGCTCTTCCATGCTTTGAAGTTCTTTTTCTGCAAGAAGTCTCTTTTCTCTACCTTCAGAATGTATTCTTATAACTTCATCAATAGTAGTTATTAAATCCTCATTAGTCTTCTTTAAAGTATCGAGATCGACGATTCCTCTTTCGCTCTCTTGAGCAATTGCAATTGTACTAGTTTTTAGCATCTCGCTGTTCTTTTTTAATAGCTCATTAGTCATATCTGAAACCTTTTTTTGAACTTCCATAGCGCGTCTTGAATTTTCAAGTCCAAGGGCTAAAACTATTTGATTTTTCCACAGAGGAATTGTGTTTAAAATAGAGCTCTGTATTTTATCGATAAGTTCGTTATCGTTATTTTGAAGGAGTCTAATCTGTGGAGCCATCTGAAGGGAAATAGCTCTGCTTAATTTTAAATCGTGGACTCTTTTGTCAAACCTTCCTATTAAGCTGATAAGATCATTTACCTGCTGAGAAATTGCAGCATCATTAGTTTCTATTGCTTGCTTTTTTAATTCAGGGAGTACATTTTCATTTAAATCCTTTAATTTCTCCTCTCCTGCGATTATATACATGCCAAGCTCTTTAAAATGAACTAAGTTTGCTTCAAATAATTGGTCAAACATGGTGACATCCTTTAAAAGCTGCATCTTATTCTGCTCCAAATTATTTGTGATTTTATCGATATTTGCTTGAACATTTTCATATTTTGTAGATATTTTTTTCATCTTATTCTTCTGATTGTTAAAGAAACCCATGATCCCTTTATCATTTACATCTTTATCGAAATCCTTTATCTCAACAACTAAATTAGTAAGTAGAGACCCTACTTCTCCGGTATCTTTTGTTTTTATTTTAGCTAGCATATTATCAGCAAAAGCAGATATCTTAGTTTGAGCAGGTGCACCATATTGTACTATCATGGTAGAATCTTTAATATCTATTTTCTTTACAAAATCTCTAATGGCTTGTTGCTCTGCAGGTGTTAGATTATTGATATCCAAATCAGTATTTGTCAGCTTCTCTTTTTGATCACTTGTAGTCAATGCTTCGCTTTTTCCAGTTGTAAGCACTAATTCTGGTACGTTTTTGTTTAAATCCATCTCAAAACCCTCCTAAAATTTATTGGTTCCTTAAACTATTTTGTATTTCATCATACATATTCATCTTCAGTGGCGATACTACGGAGTCGATACTTTGAGGTATTCCTTGAACTGTTAATCTGCTCACATCATAAGTTCCACCTGTAATACCAACTCTAAATCCATACTTTTCCCAGGCTAAATCTTGGATTTCCTTGTCATTAAATGCATCTAAATATTTTGCTCCATTTTCATCAAGGGCTGCAATGCAATGTGAGTTCCAAATGGTTGGAGCTGGATAGAGTATTCTAATCCTATCTTTAACAGCTTCCCATCCGGAAGGATTGTTATTTGCAAAATCGATTATGCTCTTTTCATAATCTACGATCATAGGCTTTCCACCGGCACCAGTTCTTAAATATAATTCGAATAAATCCGCAGGGGTGTTGTTTAAAAATCCTGATCTTTTATAAAAATCATCCAGCCTTGGAAGCACACCATTTAAGTTTTCTTCTGTTACCTCACCTCTATTCATTATTGATGCTAAAAGTCCATAATAAGATGTCCCTGGTGATGAAGTGACTGGATCAGTTGAAGCTATATTTATTTTGCCATAGATCTGATTAAATCCAATATCTGCCCATGTCTTTCCATCTACTATATATTGAATTAGTTTTTCCATGTCAGATATATAATAAACTCCATTGCTTAAAGTTACAATACCTTCATTTATCAAAGCATCTGTAACTATATCCCAGCTATATATGACTATTGGCGTATTTAAAGCAAGAGCACCTTTTACAACATATTCTCTTGAAGCTTCTTGTTTTAAAGGATCTGGCGATAATTTATAATAATCAAAAAATCTCTGATCAGAAAAGAATATAAAATCGTATTTTGAGCCATCCCCTCTGACAACTGGGTCTTTTATCAGTTTACCATTGCTCCAAGCATCATTTACAACATTTAATTTGTATTTATCCTTTAATATCCTTATAAAATCCGGATCCGCTAAAAGGTTTTCCTTTCCACCCCCAACAGCTCCATAAATCGTAGTAATGTTCCAATCTAATAAGCTTTTTCCATTATTATTATCTAAAAAAAGTTTGATGCTTATTCCAATTAGTATGAGCAAAATAAAAACAACTATCGCAATAATACCTTTTTTATTCATATTTTCCTCCTAGAGATTAAAATCGCTTTTAAAACTGCCCAATTGACTATTTAAATCGCTCTCTAATACTTTTAATTCAGCAGATGAATCTAATATGTCATCGCTGTAAAGATCGTTCAATCCTACATCGTATGCATCTTTAATTTGGGAAAAAAGACTTGAAACATTCTTCATAAAATTCACGGCTTCTGCTCCCTTTAGCCTGTCATTTTCAATTTTATCATATTGCTCCAATATTTTGATTGTAGAATCCGGATAATAATTTAAATACTTATTTGCTCTCTTATATTTAATAGGATTTTCGCTTACGATTTTTATTATCTTATCAAAGTCTGAAATAATTGCTTTTAATTCTTCAACTAGTTTTTTATCTTCTATTTTAACAGTAAATTGTGTTAACTTTCTCAGGTAAGTTTTGCTAAGCTCTAAATTGGCTTTAACATCATTGTTTAAACTAGCTGTTATCTTAGATTCTTTCTTTTTTGATGGCATAGATAATACAATTGTAAATATGATAAATATCACTATGGATACAATAAGAGATATGAATATATTTATCCTTAAAAATGCAAATAAAAATATGAATAAAAGTCCAGCAGCAATAGCAGGTAAAATTATAATAAATGAATTTCCCTTATTATTCATAAAAACCTCCTAATTATAAGCCCTAATGGTTTTAAATGCATTGATTAAATCATCTTTGCTATCTAAAACGAGAGCTTTAGATAATGTTGCAATTTCCTCTAATTGAGATCTGTCAGCATCGCCAAAAAGAATAGAAAATATCGGAATATCCTTATTAATATTTTTATATTTGTTTAAAACATAGCTTTTATCGTCTTCCAGTGACATTCCATCAGTCATCAAAACTATTGAAACATTATATTCATCATTATCCACATTCTTTACTGTTTCTATTGCTTTATCCAAAGCCAGATACATATTTGTACCGCCACCAGCTGTAGTATTTAATATATCATTTAGCAATTCACTGGTTGAGCCGCTATAGAAAGAAATAACATCATTGTTAAAAGGTATTAAAATCACCTTATCCTGATCAGAAAATTGAATAAAATAATTGGAAGCTTCTTGCTCATCTAATACTAATTTCATGGCATTCATCAAATCATCATAACCATATTCCAACATGCTTCCGGAAAAGTCCAGACAAAATACAGTAAAAGTAGGTTTTTTAAATTCAAATTGATAAACATTTAAAGCTTCTTTTATGATATCAATATTTGGATATTTTATAGCATTTAAATATTCATCCCTTTTAATCCCATAGTCAGAATTAAATATATTGCTATAATTTTCGTCAACAAGTCCACCATAACCAGCTCGTCTACCACTTGATGTGATTTTATCCTGTATTTCCAGAGATAACAGGTAACTCTGCAATTTATTGAAAACATCTTCCTTTTTCTTGTCCCCATTATCAATATATGCAAATGGTGAATCAGAAAGTGCAACCCCATCTTTAGGATAGAGCATATATAAAGGATCCTTTCCATTTTCTATAAGCTCTTTATTGATATTTATGATGCTAGATTCATAATCAATGAGAGCATTATAATTATCATCCTGTATCATCTGGCTTAAATATTCAGTAGAGCCGGATGTCCTTTCAACACCACTAAATAAAGAGATCATTGAAGCCTTTACATTTTCATCTTTAACATTATTCATTGTCAAGACTTCAGGGTTCCCTGAGAGGCTATTTAAAAAACTTAAATAAGCAGAGGCTCCGCTATCTGTCTGTGTTACGGAAGGAATTATAAATTTAAGCTTATTATCTTTTATTATATTGATAATATCTTTTAAATAAACATCCTTAGATATTAAATCCAGCTCTTCAGCTTTTGTTTTTTTAATGCCAAACACAACAGGTGTAATGGATGTTGGTTTGGAATACTTAATCAAACTCTTGTTATTAACCAAAGAAAACCATATGGAATTAGTTAAAAAACAAGCATCATAATTTGCACTCTTCATATTTAGTATATTGCTTGCGATGTTAATTGTGTCATCATAATCAATTTTTATATCGATCTTCTGTTGTTTTGCAAAATCTGTAAAAATATATTCAAGGTCTTTATTCTCGAAGCTGCTGATAATCCTAAAAGAATTTTCAGTATTTTTCTCTTTTTTGTCACAAGACATTGTAAAACTGAATAAAATAAATATCATAACGGGAACTAAAATTTTTTTCATATATACACTTCCCTAAAGAATATTTAATTGTACTTTAATTATAAATGATATTATATCTAATTAATATAGGAATTTCAAAGAAAAACCTCAAAAACTCAAAAAGGGTGCAACAATTTTTTGAAGGTATTTATTCATAAAGTATGATTAATATGATAAAATAGAATAGCATTTATCAGATTATCTTTACAACAAATTTAAAGGTTATGCCAAAATAGAAAAGGAGGCGATTTAGATGGCTGAATCTGTATGGAGCTTTGATAAATGGCGAAATGAAGGAAGAAAAGAATGAATAAATCACTTAACGGTTTGATAATAGAAAGCGACAGGACTCTTACATTACATGATGGAAGAACACTAGGTTTTGCGGAATATGGTCAACTTGATGGCAACCCGATTTTTTACTTTCATGGACACCCAGGATGTCGATACGAAGCAAGATTGCTTGCGAAATATGCCAAACAATTAAATATTCGTATTATAAGTGTGGACAGACCAGGTTTAGGTTTGTCAAGCTATAAATCTGGTAGAAAAATATTAGATTGGTCAGAGGACATTATCGAATTTGCTGATGCATTAAAAATAGAACGATTTGCTGTTGTTGGTTTTTCAGGTGGCGGTCCATATGCATTAGCTTGTGCATATAAAATTCCTGATCGGTTAACAGCATGCGCAGTTATTTCAGGCGTAGGAAAAATGAGTGCTTTTGTTTCTTTTTTATCTTTATGGATGCCATGGATTATCCTTCCATTGTCAAGAAAAATGTTCTGCAATATAGAAAAGTCAAAAGATACCTTGCTAAAGGCTTCCAATCATTGGCCAGAGGTAGATAGAAATTGTTTAAATCACACAGACGTAATTGATATTATGGCAATCTCTTTGATGGAAGCCTTGCGCCCTGGATTTCGAGGTGCTGCTTTAGATGGTGGATTGATTGGCAAAAATTTCGGGTTTCGCCTGGAGGATATCAAGTTCCCCAATATCTCTCTTTGGCACGGAGGTATGGATAGAGAAATTCCAATTTCGGTTGGTCGCACTAATGCAGAAAAATTGCAGACTTGCAATGCGAGATTTTTTCCTGAAGAAGGTCACATATCACTCATAGTCAATCATGGTAAAGAAATTTTAGCAGATTTGATATCATGATTGAGAAGGAGATCAAGAATCAGAGTTAAGTGATTTTATGACTTAACTCTGATATATTAATGGCTTACCGACACAATCTCTCTTGTATATTTTTGATTTTTTAAGTCAATATCGGCATAAATAAGCAAATCATTATTAATTTCAGTTTGTCCAGTATTTATGCAAGTAGTTTTATCTATGGTATTGATCCACTTACCGAGTTTAGTATCAGGGCTTTCATGTATGTGTCCATGTAATGTTAATAGTGGCTGTTTTTCTTTAAAAAAGTTATATATATCTACTGAGCCGATATCCAAGTCTGGATATCGCAATTGCCCGAGCTTCAACCCTGCAGGTGCCATGTGCGTTACATAAATTGTTTTATCAGCATTTTGGGGTTTCGGTAACTTGCTTAGTATATCGTACATTTTAGGTAATTTTGTTGTTGCATATTCTATCCAGTCATTTATTTTATCATAATCAAAATCATTTGATAGTAAAGCATAAGGCATAAACTGTCTCTGGAAAATATAATTATCTTCCATAACGACCCTATCCTTGCAAGCAAAGGGATGGTCGAGTATGTAATTCATACCTATAAACTCATAACCATCAATAGTAACTTTATTTTGAGCTATATTATAAACGTTGTCAAACTCATTGCATACATCGTTAAATAATTTGTCCATTGATAATAAATCATCATTGCCTAACATCGCTAAGCATGTAATATCCTCTTTTTTCAGTGCGGTAAAATAATTTCTTAAATATTGACTTACAAAAAGTGGTTGTTCCATATGTCTATTGCATTGTTTAGGCAGCATATCACCACCATTAACTATAAGCTTTATATCATTGTCAACAGCGATTGTTAATAATTTATTATATTTAATAGTATCTCCGTGTAAATCGGTAACATATAACATTCTCATAAGAATCCACCTAAAAGCTTAAATCACGAGTTTTTCCAGGCTCTAATGTATATATCTCTATATTATCCTGATAGCTATGATTGTTCATTCTATCGAATAAAGTACCTCTATGGCTAAGCTCGTTGTCATCAGGATACATTATATAATCTAATATCATTATTACTATCAATTTTTCAGGGCTCAATGACTGATTGATGATCATATTATTTAATTCTAAAAATACTTCATTGTAAGCTTCTTCATTTGGTATTATCTGCATACGTACATTGATGGTTTTTCCTCTTGTAGTTTTAAGCTTCAAGGCTACAATCCCTGGGTCTGAATCTACAAAGTTTATTGAGTCATATTCATCCTCTGGAATATCCAAGAAAGATTGAAGAAAACTCATAGTTATATGTTCACTTCCTTTAGACCCAAACATTTTTTTAAAAACATAATTATCTTTTATTATTGGTAACATTTTTGCTCACCTTACTTCCTTATATTTAATATTATAATTATGGACAAACTGAATTTTTTTAAACATAAGTTTTTAATTTATTTTACCATATTTTTTAAAAAAGGTTCCATAAAAAAGGATAAATGATTTTTAAAGTTTATGAATTTAACCATAAACTTTAAAAACCATTTATAGCTGCTAGTCAGCGGTACTTTCTAAGGTTGTTGTTAAGCCTTTATCAACGACATTTCCAAAAGGCTTTGCTTTTATGATCAGTATAATTGAAAACACAGGCATTACAGCAAACAATATAATTATTAAAGCTATATTTGAAACAATTTGAATCGGTGTCCCCATATTCATTACCACAAGAGGCATTACAATTACAACAAAATAATCATATAATGAATGTACGATCATAGCACTTAATAGATTCTTTGAATAGATAAAAACAGCAGAAAACGCCAATCCTAGCAGCATAGCATTCAATGCAGGAAATATATACTCCAAAATATCGCCACCACTCGTAAGAAAACCAAAAAGATGAATAAGCCCAAATAGAATGGCTGTGATAAGAGCAGCGTTAATCCGACCTTTTGCCGTTCCGCCAAATTTAATCAAGAATGCTGTAATCATAAGCCCTCTGAACAAAGATTCCTCAAAAAAGCCCACTGCAGTTTGCTGAAAAATACGCGCCGGGATTTGAGGTAAAAAATCTTTGTTTATTTTCACTATATCAAACAAGATAGCAATGTAGCAAATACAAATAAGGAGAACAGGCAAACAAGCAAATATACCTTTTGCAAAACCTTTGGTGGAAAATACAAATTTAAATCCATTACTTTTGATAATGTATCCCAACAAAACAACGGAAAGTATACCAAACACAATTCTTAATGCACCATCCATCCAGACCCGCAGTACAGGTGTAGATATTGAGTTACCCAAAAGAAGATTCACTAGTGTAAACACAATAAACACGATTAATGCCGAAACAATTCCAAACAAAACTGGTTTTTTCACGGCTAAATTTTTCATGATATAATTCCCCCATTAAACTTTATACTATAATATGGAGAATTATATACTACTTTTTAGTGCTTGTGCGCTTTTTTGTGTCAAAGTTTATTTTTCGTCTGAAAGTGCGGTTTGATATCCGCACAACATAACGCTTGCCTTAAACCAATTGTTCTCATATGAATTATGGACGACGCCATCATACTTTTCAGCCACATAACGGATACTTCGCATACCAATGGCATGAAAGTCTTTATCCTTCTTGGTTGTTACAAAGACACCGTTTTGCAAAACAGGCTCTATGGCATAACCGTTTTCTACCGTCAATATTAAAAGATTACCTTTACGCCTGATAGATAGCTTCACACGACGCAAAGCTTCCGTTTCCGCTTGTGCAGCGGCTTCGATTGCGTTATCAAGTAAATTGCTAAGCAACGAAGATAAATCAAATTTGCTAATAATCAAGTCTTTGTGAAAAACTCCGTCAACTAGAAATTCAACCTGCTTTTGGTTGGCCTCCCAATGTTTCTGATTAATGATTGCGTTTGCGTTATCATTTTCAACATCGATAAGCAGAGAAGAGAGTAATTGCCCCTCATATTCGGAAATGCTTTGAAGCGCATCGGCATCGCCCTTTTCCTCGGCAAACGTGCGCCATTGGGTAAGGCTGTGCCGGAGATCATGGCTCAATACTTGAATCCGATCATCTGACGCTTGTTTCCGCAGCATATATCGTTCTATCATATCGTTTTGAATAGCCAGAGCATTTGCCTCGTTGGCTTTAGCGAAATACCGGCAAATAAAGGAGAAAACGAAGTACAACAGTACCCAAATGATTAAAAGAACCAGTGAAATTATAATTGCATACATGTGAGACATTTCGACATCCGCAAACCGGGTAATGGTTTTTCGTACACTCCAAAAAACAACTGAAATAACGGAAAAAAATATAACGATTCCCGTCCGATGTTTATGGGGCAAGTAGCTATTTAAGCGGATTGTAATCAACACCAGAATGATATATACAGCATATATGGAAATAGCAAACACCAAAAACAACAGTACCGATTGCCAAGATTCATCTAACGATAGATTTACTACAGGATACAAAATTAAACTAAGGAACATGGCTATAAACAGAAGTATAGCTAGATTTATCACGCCCAAAAGAATCCGTTCTTTGAGCTTACCACCCATAAAAAGCACTGGATATAAAAAGAAGATAACAAGGATTAAAGAATTTGCCCAAGATAAAGCGGGAATTGCTGAGATTTGATGCGTTGCGGCTTCAGCAACGGTAACACACAATATGACAAGCGCAAGGCGTAATCCTTTCCACTTTGGATTCAATCCAATTGTTTTTGCATAAAGGAATGTCTGTATACATGTAAATGGTAAATACACTAAAACTTGAAAAACCATGGTTGTAAGAGTATTCATAAATCAATCCGTTCCTCTAAAAATTTCAGATACTTTTCCTTCGAAGCTTTTCTGACCTCGCGTTTGACACCCAACGGAACTTTCAATCCGCCTGTAAGTACGAAGGAATCAGCGTTGATGCTCTCTACATGATTAAAGTTCAAAAGATAACTGCGCATAATCGTGATGAAAGCCGACGAGTTGAGCAGTTTAGCGTATTCCAACAATGGCTTAACCAGCAGTTCATAATCCGAATATACGGTTTTCATTGTGACACGTCTTGTCTTCTCTGCTTTAAGGAAAATAATATCCGTTTTCTTCAATGTCAAATTCTCAATGACACCTAAAGTCCTACATTTGAAAGTAACTTCTTCTTGGTCATCGGCCAAATTGCTCAGCTTTTTAATAATGCTCGATACGGCTTCAGTTATCTCCCTCTCAAGGTTATTTTTGAAAACATATCGAAAGGCTCCATATAAGTAACCCTCACGAGATTGATGTTCAAGATAAGTAGTAAATAACAAAAGAAAAGCTGTGTTTAATTCCCGCAGCCTTTGCGCAACTTGGAAACCATGAACAACAGGCATATCAACGTCCAAGAATATAATATCAAAAATCTGCTTTTCCTTTTCTACTTTTTCGATCAAACTTTTTCCGTCAGAAAACGCTGAAACCTTTATCATCTGACCTGCGTCTGCAAATGATTTAGTTATCATTCGCTCAAAATTATCTAGGAAGTTTAAATCATCATCACATATAGCAATCCTAAGAATAATCTCACCTACTTTTTGGGGATTGTTATTTTGCTTTTTATTATACACTTAACAGTTAAAAGTTTTAACTAAAAAACAAAATTTCCTAATTTATTTTTGGGTAAGTAAATTCTATATATGATATGTTAGCAGATACAGGGATGTTAATGATTTAGTAGATTGTTACAAGACTATAACCGTTAATGAAAAAGTAAATCTATCTTTTTAAAGTTCATGGTTAAATACATGAACTTTTTTTTATCTACCAGCATATAAATAGTAATAAATAATCATTTGGAGCGAAATAATGAGTACAGATATAGGATCCATAAACAACAATATAAGCGTAATTATTGGGGACGATTTGTTGCCGCATTGTACTTTAGAGAAATTTACTTATAATACCAGAATAGAGCATATAGACATCTGCAGCTCTTCTCCTGAAGTGGATGAAGAAGCTAAGAGAATTTATGAAAATATGCTAAAGAAAAGAGCTCTCGATTTTACGAATGGTATTGATATATTTAAAGATTTTAGGTATATCGATATCGAGAGATTAGAAAAATCAAATAGCGGATGGAATTACTTCGATAAACCTAAGCCTTTGGAACTGTTAAACTTGATTTCATCCATTGAAACTATAGGCTTATTAACACCTCTTATCGTGAAACCTATAGATGATGAGACTTTCGCTATCATATGCGGAAATTCTAGATTTTCAGCTTTTGTAAATCTATATAATAATACAAAAAATGTTAAATTTAGCAAAATTCCTTGTTTTGTGGTAGATAGGGATTTAGATGAGTATTACGAGAGAAGCATGATAATAGATGATAACATCAATTACAGAAAAGTATCGCAAGAAGTCTTTATAAAGTCTATATTTGAAAAATTCGAGTTATTAAAACGAATAAAGACCTATAGATCTGAGATAAATGCCGCCCAAGCGATTTCGGAAAATATGCATATAAGCGAAAGCACAGTATTTAATTATCTTTTGTTAAAGAAGCTCTGCCCTGAAGCAATGGCTCTTGTTTATGAGAAGAAGTTAAAACTAAAATGCGCAAGGATGCTAGCAAAATTGAGTCATGATAATCAGATGTATATTTTGAAAAATGTGAAATTAGAAGATGTAAATTCTTACCATAAGTTAAAAGTTTTGACGAATAATCCAAATGCCCCAACTCATGAAATAAAAGCAAAGTCTGAATTCATAGAGAATTTTATACCACAATTTACTGATGTGACAATAAGTGTGAATAAAAATGCTTTGAAAGAATTATTCAAGAATATAATAGATTTTAAAGATTTCATTTATGGTAAATTTTCAAAGACTATGAACGAGAAGCTTGTTAAACAGTTGGTTAAAGTAAAGATAAATAGGGAACACATGAGATTCTATGTTAAACACAACTTCTTAGATGACAAATTAATTGAGGGTGTTACCGGAAAAGACTTAGATGAATTATTAGCTGTGTAGTATAGTACAACTGAATAGATGGGGAGACCCTGGTTTTGAACAGTGTCGAAATAAAAATCAAAAGTCCATTGCCGTCGAATAGGTAGAAATAGGTGATGGCGAGATTAATGTAGGGTTGATTAGGCGAAAAATAGATAATGATGAAGAAAATTAAGGAAATGGATAAAAACTGGTAAAATGGTTTTTTAAAACCTTTATGCACACAAAGGTGTGGCAGAGTAGAAATTGGAGTCAATAAGCAGATTAAATTGTTGATTATATTTTAGTTCATCAGCAGTTTTTTGTACATACCTGAGTAGTAACGATGTACAAAAATGGTAACATTGAATATAATAAAATTAAAGATGGAATGAAAAACAGCCTATTGGCTGTTAGAATAAATTATAAGGACTTCATCAAATAGCAACTATGGTGAAAAAAATATATCTCTTAATAAAATTTATTCTAAACTATAGTGACAAAAATCTCAATATGTTTCTCATAAAATTTTTCTATTACTACAAAATAAAGCAAGGATATTTTTTCATATTAAAATGAATAGGCTTATATTTTAATCTATTTATTCTTATTCCTTATCCTTAAATAGTCAAAAATATGGTCAAGCACTAAAAGTGATAAAGATTATACTAAAAAAAAGTAATATTTATATACTTGCGAGCTTTAACATTTACCAAACTGCGATTATTATTTGAACTTAAGTTATTTTTATGCTATGTCGATCTCGAGTATATGTTGATTTTCTAAAGCCTGACTATTATAATAAAAATAGAATATAAAAACTTAAAAGGATTAAAAAGCTATGAAAAATACTCTAAGACCAGATCCTACACTTAAAGATTATTGG
>JGI20166J26741_11450918_pt1 | contig 13472 bp, 13 predicted proteins | sample TergutCu122P5_FD_26741 | JGI IMG/M metagenome (IMG submission 26741)
GGAACACCGGCTCACCCGGCCACGGAACCGTGGCTCACCCCACCACGGAACAACGGCTCACCAGCAACGGAACACCGGCTCTCGCCGACCGGCATATGCAGCTGGGAAGAGCAGACCGATCCGGTCAATGGCCTGGCGAGCTTGACGAACGGCCTGCCGGATGGTTGTCATTGACGCTGCGATAGGCAGTGTCGTCAAGCAGACTGCGTCGTAGCGGGACAAGACGACATCGCAGTCGTCGAGGTAGGCGGCCAGGAAGACCCCGCGACATTGATCGGTGGATCAGGGTTCAGAACGGTGAATAGTTTCACCTCGAATCACAGATCAGACGACCGGAAACTCGGGTGTCAGCGTCCGGTCGCATCACAGGCGGTACCTGATCGGCAAGCAGTCATGATATAACGTACTCCAGAAACCCCTGCCCGTGCCAAGATAGGCAATGCACGGATAGCCATTCTGGCGGAGCCGAGGATAGTACGGAAAGGTTGTTTCAGCATTCCAAGGGCGAGTTTGAAGATCCTTCTGCAAAGATCTGGCCCAAGCCCGACGCTGCTCCCAATGTCCCACAATAATCGAGCGCTAGTCACTTGGTCACGCAACCGGTTCAGGGGGTCGACATTTGCAGACGTTGTCATGATTGAGCCATCCCTAACTCGTCGCAAATACAAGGCCTCATCACTTACGTAAACCGCTTGCGCCCGCAAGATTGCCTCAAGCGTATACGGGCCATCCTCGAATAGCATATTCTCCTGAAATCGCAAGTCATGCGACAGCAGATAGTTGCGACGGGCAAACTGCATGCACGCAGACGAAAAATAGGCACCGTCATCCAAGAGACAAGAGAGTAGGTCTCTACCCCGCCCCGGCCCATATGGCTTTCGACGCTGATACATATCTCGGTAGCCGGGGAACTGAGAGGCCAAGGATGGAGGATCGAAGAAGGGCGTACCACTGAAGAACAATAAGTCCAGTCCCGCTCGGTCCATCCAGCTCACACAAGATTCCAAGAGATTCTGAGCGATATAGTCATCTGAATCGAGAAAATAGACGAACTCTCCCGCGGCAACCCTTACTCCTAGGTTTCGTGAGTATCCCAATCCTCGATTAAGCTGCGTGAGTACAGTAATTCTGTCGTCAATATTCGCGTAGGCGCTTAACACGTCGGCTGATCCGTCAGTGGACCCATCGTCAACGCACAGAACCTCGAAGTCACTGAATGTCTGCGCAAGAACAGAATCCAGACAACGCGGCAGATAGACGCACACGTCAAAAACCGGAATTACAACAGAAACTCTGACCATGCTACCACCTCAGGACACTTCATTGACCGCTTTGTTGGGCACCGCCGACTTCCTACGGCACCCTCGTCGAAACCACTCGTACTCGATGTCGAGATGCCCTATGTCAAGCGCTTGAGTACCAGTCCGAGCTAGATCAAACGCCAGCACGGTTGCGGTGGGGCCCAGGGCGATCAGGAATAAGCATGTAGGATCAGTGATCGCCGCTTGACGGCACGAAAGGAGCAGTTCATCATACTGTCGCCAGGCATTGGTGGCTGGACCAGTGATCGCAACGAGAGAGGCGACGCCATCAAGAAGGTCATTGTCCTCTCCCACATGAGACTCTGTGCCCTCGACGAGTACAACGTTGCGGTCACGCCACAGGGACCTAAACTGGTCGAAAGACTCGCTGCTACGAAACTTCCGGCGGCGCTCGATGTAGTTTCGAGTGACATTCGTGTCGTAGTAGTGGTCTTGAGTACTGAGTCGGCTCCATTCAGCACCCATCTTGAGCAGATGCCGGCGCCAAAAGACTTGCGACTTGAGCGTAAGACCAGTGCGACAAACGAGTGGATGAGGAATACAGCAAATATGATCAAGAGCAGGAGTTTGCAGTACCTCAAGTAGGCGCTTTGCAAGACTGGGCGAGTACTCCTGGAACCCGATGTCGCGGCCACAGATTATCGCCATTTCACCATCCCCAAGTCGACTCATTGACACGCGGTTCCGCATGAGAAAGTCAAGCGTTTCAGCGCTGCTATATATGCGAGGGATGTGAAATCTTCGCCCCTTAGCAATCCAGAGAAGCGACACAATGGGGAAGGAAGCAAACTCGAGTCGTCTCCACTGTCTCAACACCCACGGGTGTTCCAGCACAAGTCGTCTGAGGGAGGCTCGGAGGAGATGACAACTACCCATAATGTCCCCTGGAGGTCGCATCCAACGACAAGTGCTTCGATTGTTGCCTTACGTATATGTCGCGCGACAGGCGGAGGTCAGTGTCGAGAATACTCCAAGTCCCTGATTCTGCGTTAACTGGTTCAGTGGCAGTCGGGAATGCCGTGACTGCCTTACGGAATTCACGATCAGCGACCCTGCTGAACCGGTTATCAGACAGAGTCAAGTGTTGCGCGCAGAGCACAGGCTTTGTGGGTGGGATGATCGTGTCATCCCGGGTACAACTGGTGTCGGCCAGTCTCTTGCGGTCGTTGGCCTGAGGAGTCTGAGTCTGATCGAGGTTGGCGAATTCGTGATCGGAAGACGGGAAGACCTCGGGAACCCAGGCGATGCGGCCGTGCAGAATCGCGGAGAGGAGAAGAATGCGACTGACCGTGCAGTACGCACCGAGCAAGTCGTAGGGGTGGTCTTGGCAGAACCAGAAAGTGAGGTCCGCGTGACGGTCCAAACAAGAGGCGCTTTCGGGGAGTGGATCCTTGAGGGATGGCCAATCTGTGATCGCGTGGGAGATGATTGATGTCGGGACGCTGATAATGCCGACAGTAGTGGAATGGGCGTCCGCGCAGGTCCGCTCAAAGTCTGTCTCGGAGGTGGTGCGGCGCGGATCGTTGTAACAGACGACGAGGCGGGAAGAAATTGTGCCTGGTTCGTGTGATGGCGGCTTGACGTGGTGGGTGCTGATTCGAGCGATCAAGAATTGCATTAGCTAGGCAACTCCTTCTGTTTGAACTGTCTGATACTGATATATGAACGATATCTGGGAGGGAACTCGTCGCCGGGTCAATTCTCCGCAAAGTGGCTCACTTACGCTGGAACTGTGCAGATGCGGCCTGCGATAGATCGCTGTAAATTGGACAGTGAAGTTCGGATCAATTAGTGAAACATGCCAAGTCACCGCAACCGGGACGTGGCACGAGCGAACGAAAGCGAGGCACACCGTTGCTGATGCCTCATGTGCGTGGAGAGGGCGACCAGAAATGCTCATTACCTGCGATTCCTGAATCCGGGCCCTCTGCCAAGGAGGCTCCGCAATTGAGTGAGCCATTCATCACGAGTCCTTGGAAAGGCGACGACAACAACGAGCAGACAGGCGAACCACACACAGATTGCTACGCAATCTGCACTCAAAGTCGAAGGCACCCCCAATCTTCTCACAGTCCCCTTGGACAACAAGACTGCAACAGAGATAGCGAGAAGTGGCAGCACGGGCCGCAGGGCGTAGGAACACGACGCGCGGGGGCGGACCCCCAAACGAGGAAGTGCCCATCCACAGCCGAGAACCAGAAGTAGCGCCTGCTGAAGAATCACACAGAGACAGACCAGCAGCACTCCGAAGCGAGCACAGATGAGAATAGAGACTACGAAGACCACCCGGGGAGTAATCTCAGAAAGGAACAGAACCTTCGCATTACCAGACGCTAACAAGACCCAATAGGTAATCTGATGGGCTGTTTGGAGGATGCCAGCACAGGCTAGGAGTTCTATGATTGGTCCCAGACCGCCCCACTGGTTACCGAGCAACAGCCGACCAAGAGTGCCACCGGCAGCCACCATGAACGACAAGGCGGCTGAAGTTAGGAGAGCGACCGCGTTGTGGAGGGATGACAGGGCTTGTATTTGCGCGTTCGGTTCGTGTCCCGCCCGCACCGCTCGAGGTACGCTGAGGCGGGTTAGTGGAGACATGATCTGGATAACTGGTTGACGAGCAACCTGGAATGCCCTGTTGTAGGCACCTACAATATGCATGGGCTGGTACCGACCGAGCGCCATGGAGTCGACACTGGATGCGATCGAATTGACGATGTAGGTTAAGAATAGCGTCCCACCAAATGACAATAGGGCTCGCGTGCCGACGTTGCGTCGCGGGAGGGCTGGCAACCATGGCTGTGACGCAACAACGATAACTAGACCGACGAGCGCCACCGTTAGCTGTTGAACTACCAGGGCCATGACACCAAGACCTGCAAGCCCGACCCATACTGCAGCGAGAAGCGCGATGAGTCCGCCAACAATGTCTGCCAGAGCGAGAGTTCCAAACCGACCGTCCCTGTTGAGGCTGATACGATGTTGGGCACCAAGGCCGGACAGGATGAAAAGAGGAGATATCGCGTGGCATAATGTGGCCATCGCTGGTTGGGAATAGAAGGACGCTATGGGAGCGGCAAGAGTGTTCATGCAGAGACAGAGAAGCGCTCCAAGGCCAATGTTAACCCAAAGAAGGTTCGACCGCTGTGGATGCGACAGGTCGCGAGAGCGGAGAGCCGAGAGCGACAGCCCGAAGTCTCCGAGCGTACTCGAGATAGTGACAATCCCAGTGACTACGGCCATTAGGCCGAACGCTGTTGGATCAAGTATACGCGCAAGTATCACCACCGACGCGATCTGGAGTGAATATCGGACCCACTGCCCTCCCAGAGTGACAGCAGCACCTCGGGCGCCGAAGTCTCCTCGGAACGAGTCTGCCATTTTCCACCTATTCGTCTCTGAGGGCAGCAATCTCTGTTCGGGCGTCTCAATGCGACCGTGTAGTGGGAAGAGTTCCAGCGCCTATGCCTGTTCCATCAACGCACGGAAGGCGAGCACTCGCTAGTCTGGGAGGAAGATGTCGAGTGGCTTTCATGAAGTCTCTGGGTCGTGTTGCATTGGACTGAATGAGAGAGAGGGAGCAGAGCGCGAGCACAAACAGCGTCGATGGATTCACCAGGTCGATGATCACGCCGAGATACGAACCTCGTGGTGCCCACAAGAGGCTTCGAACAATGAGCAGAGCAAGGACTCCAGTAAGATATGTGCGGTGAATCAGGCGCGGCAGGAAGGCGAGAACGACGCCAAGAACCAACGAACCGAGGAAAACCCCTGGGACTCCAGCAGTGACGAAGAGCTCCGCCACGAACGACGAGCCAAGACCGCCACCTGACAGGTAAACATTGGGCATGTACAAGTAGCTGAGGATGTGAGCGAGATTCTGTCCTTCGAGAGCGCGCTCGACAGATTGCCCAGCGAAAGGATTCGGGTGGCGAAGTAGACTCATCCAGAGACCGAACGCCTTTTCGAACAGTGGCCCTAGGAGATAATTGCGGCCCTGTGGGAGGGAAGTGCGATAGTCGATGGCCAGCGCAACAACATTGAGGCTGGCTCCCTGTTCGTCGAGAAAGCCAGTAAGCCCCGCTCGTTGCGTAGTGGTTCCGCCAAGCAATCTTGTTCGGCTGATCCAGAGCATTCCATTGAGTAGCAGCAGGCCGGTCGGGATAAGAACGAGGGCCAGGGAAAACCGCACCCGGCGGGCTGGTCCCACAGTGCTTGCTCGTCTGCTAATGACGAACACAGCCACAACGCATAGTGCGAGGATGAATTCCGAGCGCTGATAGGTGAACAGTGAAACTGCAGACACAGCCAGATATATCGCGATTGCATATTGTCCCGCTCTGCGGGTCGGACGAGCTAACATGTAGGCCGGAAAGGCGGCCGGGAGCATCGCACCGGGGATGGTGACTATTGAGGGGAGTGGGGAATAGTAGGCTTGTAGGTAATAGGTGAGGTAACCATGGTCGAACACATATCGTGCCGCCAGAACGAGGTCGAGAAGGTGACACAGTGCTGAAAGCGTCAGCAGAAGACCCATAGAGGTGCGAAGCGTACGGAGCCGATGCTGCGAAACCTGCGAAGAGGGGACCAGACGCTTCTTCGACCTTGCGGGTAGGACTTCCATGGAGAACGCCCCGAGGACAACCCCGAGGATCGACACATAGAGACAGGTTAGGGTCAGCATAAACTGCGATGAAGAACTACAAATCAGACCCAGACACGACGGGTCGGACCCTGCCGCCGAGTCTTGAGGGGAACGGAATACCAGAAGTACGATTAGGCGGCCAAGGAGAAAGACTCCAAACACTGCCACAAACGCAAGCGCGACGTAGCGAGTGCGCCAACTTGCGGAGCACCACAAGAAAACACCTGCAAATAGGGTGAGCACTCCCCATGACGCCAGACCAACTTGGTCGGTTTCATTACCTACGACAAATAGAAGCAGACTGAATATGGTCAGCATGAGCAGTGCCGGCGCATGCGAGACTGGCAGACGTTCCGATCCGTCTTGAGATGAGGGTCCGTGCCCGCCGTCTATTAGAGTAACCCGTGCTGAATCAGTTGCGCGGAGATCCGTTAGCTGATTGGGCGCGATGTACTGCGTGGTCACTGACGGCAGAACGCCTCTAGAGAAAGAGTTCGATAACATACGATTTCAACTTGTCCTTGAGTGTACTGACCCCTCTGGTAAGCCGGATTTCCTCAATTCTGGCCAGAAGGCGCCTGTTGCATCGGAGTGCGGAAAGTGATGCTCGACCATGGAATGGACGTCTAAGGATCGGAAGCAGTGACTGAAATGCCACGCTGAGGCAGTAACTATCTGCGATATCGAGTGGCTTTCCCCAGTGCATGAGCAAGGAGTCCAGGGCGTCGAGTACCCGCATTGAGTCATCAAGTCTCGACGGATTGAATCGATTCATGGCGGACCCAGGTCTGCCGACTCGATATTGGTAATAGATACCAGGCAGAAGCCCGGCCAGTTCGCAGGTAGCGTAGACTCGACAGTTAAACTCAGCATCCTGGCCGGTGCGCTGAGTACTGAACCAGAGACCGTTGGCTCTCAGGAAGGTGCGCCGATACAGTTTTGACCACACCGCCATTGCCCCACCCTGCCTCCAGAGTCTACAAAAGATGTTGCCAAGCTCGGCATTGTCTTTCACGGTATGGGGGTTCTGGTAGTCAACACGGTGCGTTACTCTTCCGCGCATGTTTCGTGACTCGAAACCTAACAGAAAGAGATCCCGCGGACTACCATTCACGTGCATTGCCAAAGTCTGGAGAGAGTAATTCGGGAGGATGTCGTCTGGGTCCACGAAGAACACATACTCTCCCGTCGCTGACTCCAGCCCCGCGTTACGGGCAGCGCCGGAGCCGCTGTTGCGTTGAGTTATCACACGAAGTCTGGAATCATTCTCAGCGTAATGTCTAAGAATGAGTCCGCTACTATCAGTTGAACCGTCATCGACAGCGATGACCTCGAACGAATGGACGCGCTGCGCAAGAATCGAATCTAGGCAAGAAGGGAGAAAGTCTTCCACATTATGGACTGGCAGGACTATTGACAGCCAGGTATGGTCATCTGGTCTCACATGTACTGACATGCTCGCTCAAGACGGTCGTTCAGCAGGAAAGGGACTGTTGCTCGGAGTAGTGGGCGTAGGTCGCCAAGGAGGGAATCCGGCGTGAACATGCTAGGAAGCCTCGTCGGCCCCGTTCTGGTTATCGAAGATCGCCGATAGTCGAATAGTTTCCTCACGCACGTGAAGTATCGGCGAAGTATCGGCCCAGAGTGAAAGCGACAGAGGACAGTCCGGGGGCCCGCAAGACGCTGTGATTGCGCGAGTGCCTGGGGGAGGCGGATCCGTGCAGTGTGACGCAGACTCGGGAGAGCAGGGGATGGATGTCCGAGAGAGTTGGGCGCATGTGGTCCCGGTCGCCACCCAGCAAGCGTGAAAATGTAACGAGTGTGATTCGTGCATGAGGCATTGGGTTCTCTGGGACGTGTGGTCTCGGGGGATGGCGTGCGAAGTGGGCTACTCATCGCCCGCCTGAATCGGAGAACTCGCTGAGCTGTTAGCCGCGGGGGCGTGAGTAGGTCTGGTCGGCGGCACACAAGGACAGTGGACGCCAAGACGCAACAGCCAGTATCGATGTCTCGATTTGTGCGTGGATCCAGCGCCAACTGGACTAACCCTCTCCCACTGACTGAATGAAGCAGTGATGGACCCACTATAGTGAACCAACTGCGGTTCACGAGAGAATTCGCAGGACGTGCATGGAGTGGGCCGGCAGGCGGAGCTGTGGAAGGGAAAGAACGCGTGTGCATGGCTCAATCAGAGTGGCAGCTAGGAGTAAGTGGTATCTCATTGACAAGGCGCAAGTATCGATCCTCCATAAGCCTGTTTGAGAAACCTCGTGCGTAAGAAAGGCACTGACGGACGAGAGTGTCAGTCTTCTCAAGAGCGACAATCGCGGCACACATCTGGGTAATCGACCCTTGTGGGACAATAGTGCTTGTTCCCGCTCGTAGGGTCTCAGGAACTCCGTCCGTGTTGTAGGCAACGACTGGCGTTCCGCATGCTTGAGCTTCCAGATTAACTAGTGAAAACGTCTCGTTACGAGTGGGATTCACGAACACAGACGCGCGTGAATATTCGAGTGCAAGACTTGACCTGTCAGATACGAAGTCTACGTGTTCGACCGTCGACGGCAATCGAGTACCTCTAGGTACGCGTCCTATCAGCCTGATTCTGTAACCAGCGGGAAGCAGATCTGCCAGGGCCACGATGTCGCCTAGTCCTTTCTCGTGGGTCCATACATTGGCGACGGCCAGCACCACACGTTCCGTCGAGGTTTCCACGGACTGCGGTCGGAACTCGGCCAGATCAATGCCGTTAGGAATGACAAGAATAGGATATTCGCTGAGAAATGAGTCTCTTATGACGGTTGCGAGCCAGGCTGAGGGGCAGACAATTATCATACGAGAGAGTCCTGTGAAACTAGTCCGCTTGAGGATCAGATTTCTATGATACCTATCCACGTAGGCGCGTGGATACTGCGCACGGAGTTGGGATGAGTGTCCGGCCCCCTCGTTCTTGAGAAGGTCTTGAGGTACGTGAGCAGAATGGCCCGTGACGGCCCACATGTCATGCATAGTCCAGATGACGCGACCTCGATAGTGATCACGGAGATAAGAGAATAACCTTGGGAAATTGAGGTAGTAGCCGTGGATATTATGAAGATGGATCACATCGGGGTCATACTGGCGGAGGAGACCCAAGAATGAGCGGGTTGCGCGCCGTGACGCAAGACCGTGGTTGTCACATAGGCGTGTCTCCGCAACATGTTCAAGAACCGACCATGTACTGCCGATCCTGTACTGGTGATAGCGATGAGGCAGAGTTCCCCGCCCGTACGCGATAAGTACGTCATGGCCCGCTCGTTCGTACGCCGTGTACAGATCTGTGGAAATCCTACCAGTACTTCCATGTGCCACGACATTAACAATGACAATTCTCATGAGGGGAGTTCCAGCAGGATTCGCCGCATTCGTGAAAAGGCGACGGTGGGGGTCATCGTACGGTCGTAGAGTGCCAGCGCTCGATCACTCATGCCTTGGCGTGAACTATCAGACAAGTCGTAGGCGCACCGAATTGCCCGGGCGAGATCTTCGGGGCTGTGACTTGAGGCGCAGAGGCCGACTCCGTGGGCGCGAACTAGATCGGCCAGGTCTCCCCTGACGGTGGTGATGACAGGGAGACCAAGGGCGAGACCCTCCTGGAACTTCGATGGAATTGTAAGTCGAAAGACGGGTAAATCCCTTAGGGTGATAATCTGAAAATCACAGTGAGCGTAGAACCAGTCCAGGCGGTCGCGAGGTAATCGTCCATGGAACGTTACAGTCTCAAGTCCAAGACGTTGAGCAGTATTACGAACACTGGCCGTTGCGACGCCGTCGCCCACGACATCGAGGTGGACATAGAGAAGATCTCCAACTAGGGCCAAGGCCTCCATGACTGTCTCGAGGTCCTGCATAATGCCGATGTTGCCTGCATAGAGTAATCGGAAAGTACGATGATCAGGGCGAGACTCTTCTGGGGTCAGACGGACAAATGCCTGGGCGCGTGATCGGGTGCCGGGATTCATGATCATGTGAATCTGTTCAGCCGTGGCGCCACGATTCAAGAGTTCAGCGGCCATAGAGGGCGCAATGGCGACCAGAGCGGCGGCATGGTGGTGCAGACCATAGAGCCAAGGTCTTAATAGCGCATCGGCTAGACGGGTGGTGGTTGCACTGAGCATACTTGAACCGAGGATCGACTCAGGCCAGAGGTCCTGGACGTGTAGTACGTACGGAACCTGTCCACGAAGTATCTCGGCGCAGAGTGACGCTGTGGGGGGTGTGGCGTAGACATAGATCACATCGGCATCGCGCAAGAAACGAAAGTGTGTCGTGCTTGAGATTGCGAAAGACAGGTAGTTGGCAATTCGCCCTGCAGGACTGGTGGAATGGTGGGGCCACAAGGGTACCCGGAGCACATGCACCCCATGTTCGATGGCGCGTGTATTGCACAGATGACGGTAACCATCATAAATCTTGCCATTGGGGTAGTTCGGCCACCCACATAGCACTCTTACATTGTGGCCAGCGCTAACGAGGTATCGAGCGAACATTCCTGGAATTGGCACGGGTTCAGGGTCGAAGAACTGGGTAAGAACACCGATTTTCATGGGTCAATGTCTGTGTCTGCCACGGGTCATAGTGCTTGGTTTGTCGGTGTAGTAATCACATTGCCGGCACCCCTCTTACTGTGGTCATCGGCGCAACATTCTTTACAACACAGGCGGCGGCGCCTATTCGGGCCGAGTACCCGATTGTGAGTTGCTGGAGGACAACTGCTCCCGCCCCAATGAGCACTCTCTCTTGAACGTCAACCTCACCAGACAGGACTGCGCCCGGATTGACTGATACGGACGTGGCCAATCGGCTGTCGTGTCCCACGAGCACGCCTGGATTGATGTGGACATGATCTCCTAGCTGGACATTTGTTGATATCTGAGCCCCAGAACAGACAATAGTTCCTCTGCCCACTCGGACCTGTGAGCCGAGTACTGCGGCCGGATGAATTACGGAGGGACATGCGTGGTCGCGTCCGAGAAGAGTAGCGATCTTGTGGCGTGTTTGAGGGTTACCAATCGCGATCAGATACAGCTCAGTTCTGCCTGATAGCAACCAATCGTGAATGGAACCAATGTGTCGGTAACCGCGAGCGGTAAGGCGTTCTAGGTTTGCTGCAGACGGCGAGTCGTCGATTACGCCTAGCACGCGATAGCCCGGGGGCGCGAGCGACTTGTTGACTGCGTCAACGACATCAAGAGTCTCTCGACCAAATCCACCGGCACCAATGACTACCAGATCGATCATGCGTCGGTCCCCGTGAATCTTGGCATTGTCACATGAGTCCTGTGGGCGATACCCGTGCGTCTGAACACAGACGGGAATGTACAAGTGAGGATCCGAAGGTCGAGACTCCAGCACCGTTCATGAACGTACTGGAGGTCGAGACCGAACTTGTCTTCCCAATCGAGGTCGTTACGTCCGCTGACTTGGGCGAGCCCGGTGATTCCGGGCCTTACTTGGTGTCGCCTCGTTTGTTCGGGGCTGTACCGTTCGAGGTACTCCACGAGCAGGGGACGAGGTCCCACAATACTCATGTCTCCGCGCAGCACGTTCCACAGAGTCGGGAGCTCGTCCAGGCTTGTGGCTCTAAGCTTTTCCCCAAGGGGCGTCAAGCGGTCCTCATCACTGGTCAGCTGTCGGTCTGGGTCCGGATTCAGCATAGTCCTGAACTTGTAGATGTGGAATATCCGCTCGTTGCGTCCGGGACGTGGCTGGCTGAAGATGATGGGCGAGCCAAGCTTCACACGCACTGCCAGCGCGACGCCGAGCATGGCGGGTGCTAGCACGACCAGGGCACACGACGAAGCCACAACGTCAAACAATCGTTTCGAGAAGTCGAAACCTCGCCGTTTCAGGGTGTCGTTCATCGTGGCAGACCCCAGGATTCCCTCAAGGCTGTGGTCACAGAGCCCCAATCGCTGTCGCTAAGGGCGGAAGCGCTTGGCAAGGACAGACTATTCTGGAACAAGCCCTGGCTGTTGCCGTTGGCGTACACGCTTCTGTTCGCATGGATCGGCTGAAGATGCATCGGTTTCCACAGAGGGCGGGCTTCGATGTTCTCGGTCGCCAAGGCGAGACGAGTGTCTTCAGCCGTGAATCCCGTCGTGGCAGAATCAATGAGGACAGATGTTAGCCACCAGTTATCGTGGTCATCGACCCGGGTAATGTCAGATTCCGATGATCGCAGTTTATCTTGTCGAAGATCTACCCGCCGGTCTATCGCTCCTGAGGGCTCACCAAAGAATGTGACTCCACTAATGTCTTGAAACGCGTCCACGTAGCGTTGGCGGTTTCGTCGACGACGTTCCATCATGGCTGGGAGGCGACTGAGTTGTGCTCGTCCCAATGCCGCGAGAATGTTCGACATCCGGTAGTTGTAGCCGATGTCCGTGTGCTCGTAGTGGACCACCGGCTGGCGGGCCTGGGTGGACAAGTAGCGGACGTGGTCGGCGAAGCCCTCGTCATCTGTGAGTAGGGCGCCGCCTCCGGATGTTGTCATGATCTTGTTGCCGTTGAAGGAGACCGCCGCGGCGACGCCGTAAGACGCGGCTGGGCGACCGTTGCGGATCGCGCCGAGCGACTCGGCCGCGTCGGACAGGATGGGCGCGCCGTATTCGGCGGCGATGGCGTCGATGCGCTCGTGGTTGACGATCTTGCCGAGGAGGTCGACCGGGACGACCGCCTTGATCGTGCGTCCCTGGCTCGTCAGGTCGGCGCAGGCGTGAGCCAGGAGGTCGGGGTCCATGTTGCCGGTCTCGTCGCAGTCGATGAAGACTGGCTCTGCCCCCGTGTAGATGATGGCATTGGCGGTGGCGGCGAAGGTCATGGTCGAGGTCACGACGAGGTCACCCGGGCCGACGCCTAGGGTCAACAGGCCTAGGTGCAGGGCGGCGGTTCCAGACGAGAGGGCGACGCAGCACTTCCGGTCGCAATAGGCGGCCAGCTCCTCTTCGAAGGCGTCGACTTCCGGACCGAGGGGGGCGATCCAACCGGACCGGAGGGCGCGAACGACTGCAGCCACTTCGGCCTCGGTGACGTCCGGGGCGGACAGGTAGATGCGCTCGTGCTGCGGCATCAGGCGGCAACCGTGATGTGTCGGGGGGAGGTGGCGTCGCGGTCGTCGGAACCACTGGCCGCGAAAGCCGCGGTCCAGGACGACGCCTCGGGCAGGACCGGCGACTGGGGCGACGCCACTCCTTGCATCACCGCCGCCAACGGATCATCCCCGTCCGCCGGCAGGTTGACCGGGGCCAACGGCGGGACATTGACCCGTGAGATGAGGGAGTGCTCGCTGGGGCGGCTGGCCTCCAGCTCGCTGAACAGGACCTCGTTGAGCTTCTCGCCGGTCCGCAGCCCCGTGTAGACGACTTCGATGTTGCGGCCCGACTCGTCGATGAGCAGCCTGGCCACGTCGACGATCTTGACCGGTTCACCCATGTCGAGCACCATAACATCTCCCGGTTGGCCGA
>JGI20166J26741_11451029_pt1 | contig 13467 bp, 21 predicted proteins | sample TergutCu122P5_FD_26741 | JGI IMG/M metagenome (IMG submission 26741)
ATTTGCTGGTAAGATTGCCGATTTTGTCAAAGAAAATCCTAAACTGGTTGAAACGCTGATGAAAGTCGGCGGCGGTCTTGCGGCTGTTAAAGTCGGAAGTCTTGCGGGAAAACTAGGATTTCAGGAATTACAGGGCGCAGGACTGGGAATACAAAAAGTATTCGCGCTGTTTAAGGGCAATATGGCGAGCGCGGCGGCTGAAGCTCTCGTCGGCGGTGAAAAAATCGGCGGCATCGGGAGTACAATTTCAAAATATTTCGGCGGTATCGGCGAATCGGTAAATAAATTATCAGGCGGAAATTTAGGCAAAGTATTTTCAAAAATCGGAGACGGCGCAAGTAATAATATTTTAAAACCGTTAGGGAGCATACCCGGTAAAATAGGCGGAATTTTTGGCAAACTCGGCGGGGTAATTGCAAATAATCCTGTCGGGCAAGCTATAGGCGGGTTCGGAGCTAATATAGGCGGAGTTTTCGGAAACATAGGCGGGGTTATATCGTCAGTCGCGAGCGGTCCTTTAAAACTTCTCGGAAGCGCGTTCGGCGGTCTTTTCGGGAAAGCAATGCCTATTATTATGATTATATCGCTGTTGTCGGCGTTATTTTTAAAGCTGAACGGCGGGGATTTGTCGGGATTTATGAAACCCCTGCAAGAAGCGTTTGAAGCGGCGAAACCTGTATTACAGGAAATTGGTCAGCAGTTTATGGAAATGGGACAAACGCTTTTACCTATGCTGATGGACGCGGCATTAAAACTCGCGCCGTTATTCGGCGAGATTATAAAGGCTTTACTTCCGGCATTGCTTGAGGTGTTAAAAGCAATTATGCCGGTTATATCAACTTTTGTCAGCGATATTTTACCTGTTTTGATAGATATAATAACAACGCTCGCGCCTTTGCTTACTGATGTCATAATATCTGTTTTACCAATTATAACAGACCTGATAAAAATGCTGCTCCCAATAATAACGGATTTAATAACGGCGATTATGCCTATAATTAAAGACGTGCTTGCGGCTCTGTTACCGATGGTTAAAGATTTAATTGACGCGGTTTTGCCTGTCATTATGAGTTTGTTACAAGCTCTAATGCCTGTTATTAAAGAAGTCGCGACGATTATATCAAACGTATTAAAAACTGCGCTCGAAGCGATAAAACCTATAATTGACGGGGTTATGACAGTTTTGGGCGGATTGATTGACTTTATAACCGGGGTATTCACAGGGAATTGGAGTAAAGCGTGGGAAGGCGTAAAAAAAATATTCAGCGGCGTATTTGATACGCTCGGCGCAATCTTTAAAGCTCCGTTTAAAATCATTGTCAGTATTATCAACGGCGTTATAAGCGGATTGAATAAAATAAAATTGCCTGATTGGGATATACTCGGACCATTAAAAGGCATGGGGATAAACATACCGTTAATCCCCGAATTTGCGAAAGGTGCGTTGAATACTCCCGACACTTTTATCGCGGGGGAAAAAGGCGCGGAACTCATAACCAACGCGAAAAACAGAACGGTTTTTACCGCTATGCAGACGGCGAATATTTTCAAAAATATGCAAATGGCTATGCAGCCGGCTTACGCCGGAGTAGCTCCCGATGCTTCGAGTATCACGAATAACAATTACAGCAGGAATTCAGAGCCTGTTACTATAAGTTATAATCCTGTTATACGCATAGACGGCGGCAATCCCGCAGATTTTGAAAATAAAATGCGTCAGCACGACGACAATTTAGTGCGGAGAATAAAAAAGTTTTTCGACGATAAAGAAAAAGACAAGAAAAGAACGGAGTTTGATTGATTTATGGCTCAAATGTACAGAACCATTGCGGGTGATACTTTTGATATTATATCGCATAAAGTTTTCGGAGACAAAAATTATACGGATAAAATTATGAACCTAAATCCCGATTATATGAAAATCGTTGTATTTTCGGCGAGAGTTAGGCTTGTTATGCCTGAAAAGACGGCGAGCGTTTCGTCAACGCTCCCGCCTTGGAAGCGGAGAAAATAAATATGGGCGAATTAGCGCGTAGAACGGAATTAAAAGTATCGCTCGCGGGAGTAGATATTTCAGACGATATAAATAAATATTTGGGCTCGTTGACTTATACGGATAACGAAGAGGATAAAACCGACGATTTACAGCTGTCAATCGACGACCGCGAGGGCGTATGGCTTGGAAGCTGGCTGAACCCCGACGTAAACGAAAACGTCAAAGGCATGGAGCTGTCGGCTGTTATAGTTCGGAAAAACTGGGAAGTTGTCGGAAAAGAAAGCGTTTTGGACTGCGGGACGTTTCAGATTGACAGCATTGACGTGTCGGGACCGCCGACTGTTATAAGCATAAAAGCTACGTCTATACCGTACACGGGGAATTTGAGAACGCAGGTCAAGTCTAAAATATGGGAAAATATAAGGCTCTCTAAAATTGTCAGGGATATTGCCGCTATGAACAAAATGGATTATATGTTTGAGTCGGATTTTGACCCGTTATATAATTCGGTAGAGCAGATTCAACAATCGGATATTATATTTTTACAATCGCTTTGTAAAAATGCGGGAATTTCTTTAAAAATTACGGCGAATATAATTGTTTTATTCGACGCGCAAAAATATGAGGAAAAAGACGCGGTCGGCGATATTAAACGCGGCGACAGCAATATATCAAGTTACAGTTTCGGCACGAATTATCACGATACAGCGTACAGGGCGTGCCATGTATCATATACGAACCCGAAAACAGGACAGACGATTGAATATACATATACGCCGAGAATAAACGCGGACAGCGCGGAACAAATCCTTGAAATTAACGAGAAAGTAAACAACAGAGAAGAGGCGCGTCAGCTTGCTATGAAACGGCTGAGGCAAAAAAATAAAGAAGAATACACGGCGAGTTTTGAGCTGTCAGGCGATACGGGGCTTGTCGCGGGGATAACACAAAATGTTATAGGTTACGGAATGTTTGACGGAAAATATATAATAGAAACGTCAACGCATACCGTTTCGGACGGTTATACGACCGGAATAAAATTAAGAAGGGTTTTGGATGGATATTAATTTAAGTGGAAAGTTGAAAGTGGAAAATGGAAAGTAATTTTAATTTTTCGGGAGTTATGAACATGATTCGCGTCGGTCATGTGAGTTCTGTAAATCAGAATAACAGGACGGCGCGGATTATATTCGCCGATAAAAAAGATAATATGGAAAAGCCTTTGATTTCGGGCGATTTGAAAATAACGCAGGGAATCGGAGCTTTAAGACCCGGTTATTTTGTATTGTGTTTATTTTTGCCTAACGGCAGAGGCGACGGTTTTGTTATAGCGTTAATCGAATCGACGACGGTAAACGCAGAAACGCCCGTTATATATATGCAGCCGAAAGAAACCGCTGCTAATTTAAACGAAAAAGTAACATTGAGCGTTGGGGCAAGCATAAACGACGGAGGGGTTTTGAGTTATCAATGGTATAAAAATACCGTTCCGCTGAATATCGGCGGGGCGGAGATAGGCGGCGCGACGCAAAATATATACGAGCCGCCGACAAATACAGTCGGGGTTGTATATTATTACGTCATAGTAAAAAACACGAACGCCGCAGTAAACGGAATTCAGACGGCGACGGAAACAAGCAACGTCGCGGCGGTTACGGTGTCAGAATAGCAGGAGGGTTAATTTTATGGCTTTGATTGGCAGCTGGGGAAATATTATATTTTTGATTTCGCCTTATGAAATAAAAACGTTTGACGATATGAGCTGGGAAAGCACCGCGAAATACGCCTCTCACGAACGGCATTTAAAAGACCCGCTCATAGAATTTACGGGCAGGGATAACGACACGATTTCGTTAAATATGTTTTTTTCCGTTTTTCTCGGAGTAAAACCTATTGCGGAGATAACAAAACTTTTGGACGCGCAGCGAAGAGGAGAAGTAAACAGGCTCGTTATCGGTCCGAAAGCCTACGGGCTGCATAAGTGGGTAATAACAAACACATCGAAAAGTTTAGAGAAATTCGACAATCACGGCAATCTGCTTGCCGCAAAAGTTTCGGTTTCATTTTTGGCTTATATTGAGAGGTAAATTATATATGAGTTATACGATAAACGGAGACCCTGTTTTAAATATAAATTTCGCTCCCGCGACTGTTGAAGAAGAAATTATACAAAATGTTAAAGTTCTTTTATCGACGGCAAAATTTACAGTCCCGCTTGACAGAGGCTTGGGGCTTGAACAAAGATTTGTTGATAAACCGATAAATATAGCGCAGACGCTTATTATTTCCGAAGTTTTGGACGCTATTGAACAGTACGAACCCCGCGTAAATATTGTTTCGATAAAACCGATTATAAGCGATATAACTGGGAAATTAATCGCGGTTGCGGAGGTGGAAATCAATGCCTGATACGGCTGATATAAATATGCCGGAATTAATCAATTCTGCGGAATTGGCGGATATAGAATTTGTAGATACTGATACTCAAAAATTAGTAAATACGTTAATTCAAGGATACGAGCATTTAACGAAACGAACATTGTCTCCCGCCGACCCCGTGAGGCTTTTTATTTTATGGGTCGCGGATATAATGATTCAATTAAATGTAAATATAAATTTTTCGGCGAAAATGAATTTACCGAGGTTCGCAAAATTGTCAAGCGACAAAAGTTTTCTCGATTCTTTGGGCGAATTGTTCAGAGACACGACGAGATTACAGGCGGATTACGCTTCGACTACGCTGAAATTTACAATATCGGCGGCGCAGCTGTCGGCGGTTATTATACCGAGAGGCACAAGAGCAACGCCTGACGGCGTTTTGCAGTTTTCCACGACTGAAGAAATTATAATACCGTCAGGAGAATTGACGGGAGAAGCTCACGCGGTATGTTTGACTGTCGGAGCAATCGGCAATGATTTTTTGCCGGGGCAAATCAATAAAATAGTCGCTTCGGACGTTTTTCCGTTTTTTCAGAGCGTGGCGAATATCACGGAGAGCGGCGGCGGTTCTGATGAAGAGGACAACGAATCATATTACGAGAGAATGAGGCTGTCGCTTGAAAGCTGGTCAACGGCCGGACCGACCGGAGCATATGAATACTGGGCAAAGACTGCGTCCGCGCTCATCGGCGACGTAAGACCCGTTTCGCCGAATCCGGGCGACGCGAAAATTCTTGTTTTGCTGAAAAACGGCGAACTGCCGGACGCTGAAATTTTAAACAAAGTTTACGAAACTCTCACGGACGATAGGGTGAGACCGTTTACAGATAATGTTTCGGTTGCCGCGCCCGACCCCGTTTATTATGATATAGATTTTACATATTTTTTGAACAGACCGGGGACTGCAAGTTCAGATGTTATAGATAGTGCTGTCAGAAAAGCGGTCGACGATTTCAAAACTTGGCAGAGTGCAAGAATCGGACGGGATATAAACCCGTCAAGACTTCACGAATTTTTAATGCGGACGGGAATAAAACGGGTTGAGATAAGAAGTCCGCTGTTTACGGTTATAGACGACGAATCGGGCGTGGCTATCAGTTCCGGGACTGTGAATATAGTAAACGGGGGCTATGAGAATGAATGATATTTATACCGCCGATTATACAAGCCTTGTGCCGCCGTCTATAAAAAACGACCCGCAGATTAAAGCGTTGTCGCGGGTTATATCGGAGCAACTGCAAATCACGGCTAATCAGATATATAAAAATATTATATATGCCCGAATTGACGAACTCGACGAAAATGTTCTTGATATTATCGCTTACGATTTGCATATTGACTGGTATGATTTTAATTATCCGATAGACATAAAACGCGCCGTAATAAAAAACAGCGTGAGGGTTCACAAACGGCTCGGCACAAAATTTGCCGTCGAGACTGCGATGCGCGACGTTTATCCGGGTTCTTATGTCGAGGAATGGTTTAAGAACGGTGGTAAACCTTATACTTTTCGCGCAATTCTTGACATGACACAAACGGGCTATAACGACGAGAAATTATCGGAATTTTTAATGCGTATATGGTTTTATAAAAATTTGCGGTCACATTTAGAATCGGTAGATTTCATATTACAATACGCCGCCGACACTTACTATGCCGGCGCGGTCACGGACTACATCGCCGACGTTTACATCGAGGAGCCGGACATGGCGGACACGGCGGAGGATTACAGCGTAGGGGTGGTCACAGAATATATAACAGATATATACATAGAAACGGAGGTCATATAAAAACATGGGAGCAATATTTCCAAAACTGACAGACTTGGGGCGGGCGTTGAGCGCGAAAATCGAACAGGGCAACGGCACAATACCGCTGAACATAACGCGAATAACCGCAGGAGCGGGGCAGAGCAGCGACCCGTTAAGTCAAACTGCAGTTATAGACGAGCGGCAGGAATGGACGGTGACTGCGAAAGCGGCGCAGGGTGCAATGACGCGAATAACGGCGCATCTCACAAATGTGCCGTCGCCGGAATTACCCGGTGGCTTGACTGTGGGTTACGACGTATGGCAGGTAGGGTTTTACGCAACCGACCCCGACCTCGGCGAAATCCTGTACAGGATAATGCCATACGAAACGCCTCTACATATGCCGCCGTACACGGAAACCCCGCGGACGTATAAATCGGACTTTACTTTTACGACGCACAATGCGAGCGACGTTATAATCAACGTAAACCCGGCGGGACTGGCAACGATAGAGTACGTTGATAACGCCGATGCCAAACGCGTGCCACTGGCAAACGGACAAGCTGTCGCGGACGGGTTGACAATGGAAACATGGCGGCAAAGAGAGCTTGATGTAATAGTTTTTACAGGCGTGCAAAATGAAAAAAGTGATATTATTTTGCCGGACGGAATTTTTAACGGTTGGATAGAATTAACATTGACTGCTCCCGGTCATTCTGCGGGAATAGGCAGACTTACTAAAAGATTTTCAATTTATACCGCAAATTCTGCTACTGTAAACAGTCAAGAAACAAAATATACTGACGTGGACAGCGCGATTGGCACACAGTTAGCCATATCTGATATTAAAGTCAAAAACGGCAAAAGAGTAATAACTGTTAGTAGGCTTTTATTTAGTTACAATTTAAATATTATTCCGAATATTACAATAGTAGGCAATACAGGATTGGATATAACAGCAATTAGTTTATCTAATATATACACAACAGACCCGACTGTGTTTCCTGCGCCTGTTGTGTGGAACAACATACAGAGCGGAAAGTTTACGCCGAGAATATACGGCGGAACAGTAAACGGAACGCCAAAATATACAAGTTACGGAAAATGGCAAAAAATAGGCAAGTTAAACAACATAAAAGGACGCGTAAATATAACAAATTTAGGCGGCATGAGTGGAACAGTATTTTTTGCAGATACGCCGCTTGCTCTCCCCGTTGGAGCAACTATGCCAATAATGGGAAACGTTATTTTGAGTGGCGCAAATAGCATAGATAAGGCAGTTTATAATCAACTAATACCCGCTACTGCCCAAGCATCAATATTTGAATTTGTTTGGCTAAATTCATCGACAGGGCAGGTTTTAGATTTTAAAGCGGAGCAAATAACAGGCGGAAGTATAGTAATAGATTTTAGTTTTGATTGGTTGGAGGATTAAAATATGGAGTATATATTTAATTATTTAACAAAAAACGGAGTACAAATCATCATACCGTCAAAAAATAATCATGCGTGTTTCTACGAAAACAGCGAAGACGGCAGGGCGGAGTTCGACAGAGAAGTCGAGGACGAGGAGATAAGAACGCAGGTCATGGACGTGTGGGGCGATAAGCCGACTGTGTTCCCGCAGCCGTTGCCCGAACCGGACATAGAGCAATTAAAAGAACAGAAACTCGCGGAAAACTCTCAACTCTGCAACTACATAATCGAAAACGAGTTTAAATCCGCTATAAAAGGCGACGGATTACAGCCGTATCGTATGAACCGCGATGACCAAACAAATATATCCGGTTATATCGGAATGATTAACACCGCATTAATAATGGGTACGAAGCCCGAAGAAATGCCGTTGTTTTCATGGCAGAACGCCAATCAGACAAAATGTGTTGACGACTGGATTTTTACGCAGATACTGGGATTATTTCAGGAATTCGGTTCATGGAAAAAACTTGTGTTGAAACGTCAGGACGACATAAAAAACAGCATAGTCAACGCTGAAACTGTGGAAAAGTTCAACGAAGTAAAGATTGATTATAGTGATTTATTGTTGTTCGGCGGTGGTAGCGCATGAAAAAGGCGTTAATATGGCTGTTGTTCGGGGGCTTGCTGGCATATCCGATTGAGGGGCTATGGCGGATTCCGTCCAATGGCGGCTGGGTGTCTGTGTTTATGCTCCCCGTGTACGGTCTGTGTTTTTGGTCTGTCGGGGGCATAAATCAAATCCCGAAATTTTACAGGCTGTCAATGCGCTGGCAAGCTGTCATAGGGGCGTTAATCGTTTTGGCAATAGAATTTTTGTCCGGCGTTGTGCTTAATATATGGCTTGGCTTGGGTATTTGGGACTATTCGCATTTGCCGTGGAATCTGTACGGGCAGATATGCGTGTTATTCGGCGTGTTCTGGTTTCTGCTCATGCCGTTTAATATATGGCTCGAGGACAGGTTAAATTACATCTGGGAAAAAGCGCACGGTCGCGACGCGCTATATAACTATACGCTTTGGCAAGCGTACAAAGAATTGTTTGAGAGGAAAAAAGAAAAAAATGGAATATAAATTATATGAAAAACTGAACAAACAGGACGTTGGATATATGCGGGCGTGTTATATTATAGATATTGTCGTAAACCTGTCGTATCTTTTTTTAGCCGTCAGCGACAACGCATACATGAAAGGACAGCCTATCGGTTTTATCGCTGCGTATGCGCTGATTTGCGGCATTTTAGTTATGCTCGAAATGGCTCTGCTCTTTTATACCATACAACTGCTGCCGTACAATATACTGGCTCTGCCTGTGCTGTTTGCGGCGATAATCATGCAGTCCGCGCTCGCGGCGGTTGATATTATCTATTCGTTTACATATCAGTATTTCTGGTCGGAGATGTTTTTGCATATCGTAACCGAAATAACAATGATTGTCGTGTTTGTGCGCCGGTATATGTTTCTGCGGACGGCGAAAAAAATGCTGATAGACAGGGAAAAAGAAGAAGCGGACGGTGAGGAAAAGTGAACGATGTTATTGTTGCGGTTATAACAATATTGATAACGGGGTTTGGTTCAGGCGGTATATTGACGGCGTTTTTAAACTACCGGCTGAACAAAACGAAAGAGCAGAACGAAAAACTCTACAAGGAGAACAAAGACAAAGCGGAAGAGACAATCAGCAATTTAGAACTGCTGAAAGAATTATATGCCGAAGTGAAAGACGAAGTAAAAACCGTCAAATCAGAAGCCGAGATGTACATCCGCGACAACTTGAAACTACGGAAATACGCGATAGAAGTAACGCACTCGGCGTTGGAAAAAGGCGTAAAATCAGAGGAGCTGCCGAAAATGCCGGAACTGGAGAGTGATAAGATTATATGACGGAACAGGCGTTAAAGCGTGAATATGACAAATTATTGTCGGCATATAAAGCAAAAAACAAAGAATTGAAAGAACTGAAAAACCGTAAACATATAGAGTTCTCGAAAATAGCCGTCGTCACGATAACCATTTTTTGTATGGGTTGTGTAGGGGCGAACTATGTATTAGCTTTTTTAGAGCGCGGGAACATCAACGAAACCGTGACGGTCGCGCTCATCACGACGATACTCGGCACGGTCATCGGCTATTTTATCAAGGCGGGAAAAGAAAATTTGATAAAAATAAAAAAATCAAAAGAAGAGAGCGAGGAAAATTAGTAATGATAAGTCCATTGAAAAAGCCGTATCGCGTTTCAAGCGAGTACGGCTGGAGAACGCTTAACGGCGTTAGGCAAATGCACTACGGAATTGATTTAGTTTGCCTCGACGGGACGCAGGGCGCGGAACTCGTCTCGACGGTTGACGGAACGGTCACGGATATGCGCAATACCATACCCGACACGCATACGGGGCTGGGCATTACGACAAACGTCGTAGGCAATTATATCTACATAACAACACCGCAAGGTTATCAAGTTATGTACAGGCATTTAAAATACAATTCTATTCCATCAAATATACAAAAAGGTACAAAGGTCAAAATCGGCGACGTAGTCGGGCGCATGGGGCGCACGGGTCAGGCTACACCGACATTAGACCATCTGCATTTTGAATATCGAAACCCGCAGGGTGAGGCGTTCGACCCGAAGCCGTATCTTGACACGGCGAAAGTGTTCGCGAAGCCGCCCGTTCCGGCAGTTGTGCCGCAGGGACAGCAGACGTTCAATGAAAAAGACAAGGTTGTTGTTTTGTCTGCGATAAACTACGACACGGGCGGTCCGTTCAAAATATATTACCCTGACGGGTACGACGTTATACAAGTCAAGGGCGACAGGGTTGTCATTGGTGTAAACGGCGTTATTACTGCGGCGGTGGATAGGAAGTATTTGAAGTTGGCGTGAAAATTACAGCATTTATCAAAGGGCTTTGCATCATGGGGCAAAGCCCTTTTTTTTATGCAAAAATATATATAAAACTTTTTCGTGTTTATAATTTATTTACAAATAATTAATACAATATATGTATATTTACGTGTACACGTATGATATAATACTATCATAACATAAAACAAACAAATAAAAACAAAGCGGAGCCGCACCGCACAACCAAACGGAGAAAGAAAGGTAAACATGAAAAAATTAACAGTAAAATTCCAATGGGCAAGAGACACATACGATTACGACCACAATAATTTCCACATAGAAACGATTGACCTCGAAGGTGTAGAAAAAATCGGCGAATATACAATGTATGATTATTTGACAGATTCGCTCGGAGACGCAGAAGTGGAAAATTTAGAAAACGGTTTTTTCAAAGTTACAGCAGGAAACGGCGACGGACAAACTACTCAATATTACGGAGAATTTTTTATCTAAATTTTAAATAAAAAAACGGTAGCCCCCAGCCGAATCGGGGAGAAAGCAGAAATAATGGCGAGGAATTACGAAAAAGAAGCGGCATGGGAAAAAGAGAAATATCATCAGTTAAAAATAAAATGCCCGATTGACGTTTGGGAGCGGTTGACAGGAAAACTGCAAAAAGACGGGAAGACCGTCACGGAAATAGTTTTGGATGCAATAAAAAAATATATATCGGAGACAAACAAATGAAAAAAATCATACCAAACGGAACGAAGTTCGTGCGGCTTACGGTTCTCGGCGTTTCGGAGCTTATACCGGGTCGCGGATATACATATCAATGTAAGTGCGACTGTCCGAAAGGCGCGGAAATCGTAGTCAGAGGCGACCAGTTACGCGACGGCACGGTGCAATCATGCGGGTGTTTGCACGACGAGTTACTGCGGGAAAACGTGAAAAAGGCGTACGCAAAGAATTTTGTCGGCGGGACGCATATACCGAAAATATCAGCGACAAAGCCGCAGACAAACAACACATCCGGCGTTCGGGGCGTGTCGTGGCACAGAGGCGAGAGGAAGTGGTACGTGCGTATTATGTTTCAGGGCAAGTCGCATAGTCTGGGCTATTTCGACAGTCTGGACGAGGCGAAGCGTGTGCGGGAAGAAGCTGAGGCGAAATTTTTTAAGCCCGTGATTGAGCGTGGCAAAAAAGGCGAGTAAAGCACAAAATTAAACGAGCCCCCTCTGACCATTTGGAAAACGGTTTGTAGGGGCTTTTTTTTATTTGTTTTCGGAGATATATTCTACTAAATCCCCCGGCTGACAGTCAAGCAGTTTGCACACAGTCGATATGTTTTCCCACGACACAAGCTCGCCGTCCCGCAGTTTTTGAACGGTAGCCTCGCCGAACAGTTTATCGTTTCGTATGCGGTAAGTCGAATATCCGGCTTCTTTTAATTTTTTAAGTATATCAGTTTTATATTTTATAGGCATTTTATAACCCCTTTCGCGTTTTGATTGAATATATAATATCACAAATATGCACTATTGTCAAGTGTATAAAATACACAAAATATGCACTAAAAGTTTGTGCATATTGTATATTGACATACACATAAATTTAGTGTATAATATATAACATAAACCAGATAATAAAAATTAAAAAAGCGAGGTAACATCATGAAAAACACGAAATTAGAAAAACTGCAAAGCGAATACAACGAATTATATGACAGGCTCGGTTATATGAAAAATACTGTAAATATAACAGCGGTAAACAGACGGCTTGACGAACTGGCAGAGCAAATGGACAAAATCATAGCAGAAAAAAATAATAAATAATTTTAAAAAAGGAGATATGGAAATGAAAAGTAAAGCCGATTACGTAAATATGATATTAGAGGTTGCCGAAGAACTCGGCATGGAAAATGAAAATTTTGATAAATTAATGGAGCGCGGATTTAGATATATAAATCCCAACTGGACAGACGAAGAAAATCGCGAAATATTAATCGCAAATCTATAATAATTAAAGCCGTAGGGCGGCGGCTAAACCGCCCGGAAAGGAAAACAAAAAATGTCAAGTTATAAAGTATTTTTAACAAAATCAAGCGAGGTGGCATATATGCTGAGTTCCGCCGCCCGCGAAAAAATCACAAAAAACGAAAATATAATAAGCACGAGTTCGGGTTCGGTCCAGAAAGATTGCAGAATACCGGGAATATATCACGATAAAGATTATTTTTTCTGCATAATCGAATATAGGAACGGCGAGGGCTGGGATAATCCGAAATACGACCTTATTATCGCATAGAAAACAGATAGTAAATAAGCCGAGCGGGAGCGGTTAATCTCCCGCAGAAAGTGAGCATAAAATGGGTTACGAAATAAAATTATATGTTGTAAACAAGACTGAATCAAGTTTTTTAGACAAAAACGGTAAAGTATATGCACAGGTTATAGCGACTTTTGACGCTTGCAGGTTTGACACACGCGCAAGCATATTTACACAGACGACAGACTGTTATATTTACGACGATGGCGACGTGGAGATTATCAAGGACAAATACGGAAACCCTCTGAAAGAAGCGACCGTACAGGAAGTCGTAAATTGTCTTGAAAATTTACCCGAAAAAGACGCGGATTATCGGAGAGCGAAGCCGCTGCTCGCGCTGATGAGAGCGTTCGCGGAAGATATAACGGAGTGGGAGTCGCTTGCGGTGTTGTGTTATGGGTATTAAGATTTTTTGATTAAAATAACACGGTAATTTATTTTAATGGGGTGCAACTGGGGTATTACACAATTTTAATACAAGTTTTAAAAATGAAAAAAGCCCAATAAATGTTGAATTTATCGGGCTTTTTATGTGGTCGAGGTGACAGGATTTGAACCTGCGGCATCTTGGTCCCAAACCAAGCGCTCTACCAAGCTGAGCCACACCTCGCAATATATTGTTACAAATAATT
>JGI20166J26741_11451141_pt1 | contig 13466 bp, 11 predicted proteins | sample TergutCu122P5_FD_26741 | JGI IMG/M metagenome (IMG submission 26741)
CACACACACACACACACACACACACACACACATTCCTGACTTCCAAACACTAGACCGAAGCATGTGGTAAGCGTCTCTATCCGGTAGTTCTGTTACCAAGAGCCGTTGCTAGTCCTGCCCAGTGGATACGAGCTGTACTATAACACAAGGCATAACTTTCACGCAGTTAAGTTTCGGCTTTGCATCAAAAGCAATGGAATAAGTGCAAAATGATACACACTTGGCGAGCTGGATGCTACGTTTGTTCGAACTCTGGCATACGGAATCATATCCTAGCTTGTTCATGTGGCTGGTTATTTGTCGGTGAAAGTTGCTGCTCTGCGTTCTTAAACGAAGACTTGTCCTGGTACACAGGCATTTCTTGCTAGACAACAGCCAAGCTAGAAAGATAAAAGGCATTCCGACTGCACAAGTTGTTTAGTAACGTTCGGCACGTGTCCTAATATAGCAACATGGCTGAAGTCGCGTAAACGCCTGTTGCAAACCCGTCCGGGAAAGCATCAATGAAATAGATATGCATTACTTAATCAAAATGTCAAACATTATCGATATTACTGATCGTCTTCAAGTCATCTATAAGAATGTTTGGGGCGTAAATCCGGTTAAACCATAAGCCTTTTAATTACTTACTTCGCATGATTTATTGCTTTAAACATCTCAAATTAGATGTTGGTATCAAAACATTTGCATTGGCACAGAATTACGTAAAATAACTGAAACCGTGTATCGGAAAGCTCTACAGTATCTACTTAATAAGAATGCTCCTAATTCTATGCACACAAATGTGTCTTAATTTTCAATCCACCAAACGGTGCTGCGGTAACACATCATACACAGATTCGAATTTCAGCCAAACAGCAGGCCTGAACTATTAATGTTGTCTTTCTCGGCATCGTCAGACAAATTCCGCTACTTTTAAATCTACCACGAACCACCACCTTCCAAAATCCTACGCTACGTGCAATCTATTATCATGTGTCTATCTTATCTGACGTTATAAAATCTCAGTGAATCAACGCAGTTAAATAATCTGAGAATCGATCTGGCACTCCAAACCCTGTAGATCGGCAAATGAAGACACGCTCCTTACGCCAGTCGATATGAAATACAAAAGACTTGGTCAGCTGCCAGTGAAACTGACGGAACCTGTAAGGCCACGTGACGATAATGGGAAGCCCGGTACCTAATAAGTACTAACCAAACTGTAGAAAAGACGCCGTAATTTATGCAAACGACAGCCAGAAAATATACATTTACGGTGTTTTAAAATGACAGTCAAGATATCTGGGCATGGGGCACATATGGTGGACAGACACTTTGGATGGAACGTCCTGAGATACAAGTCGTTAGGAAGAGCTATGCTTAAATGTGAGAAGGATGTACGACAAATTTAGCTTTTGCGGGTGGCTGCGAGGGTTTGAAGTTGAATGCAATGGTTCACGATAAGATCAAATTGCCAGCTTGCGAGCTGGCGATTAAGACACTACGGAATGTTCAAAAACAGTGTCTAAGTGTATTATAATGGAGTATAAATACTTTATAAACATATACTTTACAACTATGCATCCCAATGGCTGTAGTATCATTTACCGCAGACATCTGCAGCAACAAACCCAATCACCCTGCAGTCCGAGACAAATCAAAATTAAATTCGCTGCCCGCACTTTTCGTGCAGACTTCCACTTCCCAATTTCATATATCCCACTGAGTGGTTTCTGAAAATACAAATATGGGGAGGCAGACCTGAATTCCTAAAATACGTCTATTTTAGTCACTTCATACACAGAATGCGCAGGAAAGGTGTATGAAGTCATAATCGCTCGGTAAACGCAGGCTTCTGTGGTGACAGTAACGAAATCGTGCAAGGTGTAACGAGAAATTTATTCGTAACAGCTGAATAACTGCAGGCCTATAAAGACTGATCACAAAATACCACCAGGGAATACAGAACAATAAAAAAGTCTGCATGTTTTTCAGTGAAAGTACTTTATCAAAGTATTTACCCTGCAGGGCGCAAGCCGCCCAGAAACGGCTCGCTATCAAATGAAATGGCATGGAAAATGTAGGCAATATTCGTGATTTTACATGCTCCCAGCCCGCTGTCCTACTTCACAACACATCTGTACTGCACCACAGCATACCTGCTGGCAGCTATTGATCAACTGGCCGTTACGTACAAAGTAAAACACCCACAACCAACACAATGCGTTTTCATATCATATTTCTGCCAATATCAGGTACTTAGCACATAGTTCACCAACACATAAGCAAAAATTATTAATTATACAAATTTCCTGTTACAATATACCACCAATTTGCTTCACACCTAACGCTTCTATTTCCCCAGACTTTTCAGGCTGAAGCGTGCGACTGTACAGAGGTTAAGAATGCGCGGCCGTGACAATGCAAACGATAATCAATGATGAAATGGGACGGATATGGACGGAAAAGGCCGTCGTCTGTGTCCAGGTATCACTACAGCATCTTCATGGAAGACCTGATAAAAACACGAAAGAAACATTTCAGAATCGATTTTTACGTTTCTTAAGGATGGTGTTTCAACTATGCTTGTTAGACCCTGAATAGTGATGCATAAATATAACATTAAAGTGACCGGACAGGAATGTGGAGACGACCGTGACCTTATAAAGGTCAGGGTCAGTCCAAGGTTATCATCTATGCGGGTGCATGGGTAACCCACCTGACCATGCACCCGCATAGCCCCCAAGAGGATGACAGTATTTCAGATTTTGCGCCAAGCATGTGAGTTCTTACACTTCTCCAACTGCAGTGTCAGTTCAGGGCTACCCGTAGGCAGGACCACAAAATTTATTTTTACACTGGGACCAGAAATGTCTTAAAAGGGCGCTGTTGAAAAAAATCAAGCCATCGTTAGCCTTGTGAGCTCGTGGTAAACCACAACAAGCGTCAGTCATGATAGCCTGCAGCCCGGCGAAGATTCGAAACCGGTACTTCTAGGATGTAAGTTTTGTGCCTGTCCATTAAGTCAAAATAACCTCGTGGAAGCGAAACTGTGGTGATATCAAGCTACAGCGGCGTGTGGTGTTGGTGACATCAATAGGTAATGTGACAGACATCATCGCCTCTCTGACACCACGAGTTAGCGTAGCTGCAGTATTAAACAAGATGACTAACAACGAAATGTCTGTAATGGTCTGTAACGGTAAGTAACAAAGTAAACAAATCAGCGCAGATTTCTTATGAAATGTAGTCTCTATAATTTATCGTCCTTGGAATTTCTATATGGGCCTACCATGTTGCAATTTCAGGGAACGTGCAATACAGTTTTCTGAAATCAGATGAACTTTGACGAAATCCAACATCCCAACACTAGACAACACAATCGATTACGCCAATGGTTATGCATGCAACACGTCCTGTTTCGACTCCTGACGAGGTCAGCCCCTTCACAGTACTCATTCTTTGTCTGAACAGCCACGACAAAGGAGCAGAAAGATCACATCCACAATGCTTACCAATTCAGTATTCAAACCGATAAACTTAAAAAAAAATATATACTCGTAAATAAAAATATAGATTATATGAAAGCAGCAGAAGTAAAACACATAACAGCCAAAGTAGGGTACGAAGCAGCTAACGACAGCATGTGTGTAAAAGTCATACGTGGCCGTACTGCAGGCAGCGGCGAAAATGAAGGCCGAATGTTTCGAGAGTTCAGTCAAAATAAAACAAGTATTTTAGAACTTCCACATAATTGCCCATCAGCTGCTCAATATATCACTGTAAGTGAAAGATAAGCGGTGTTCTTACGTGCTCTTCATGTATGACGAAATACATCAGACCAAGAATTCCAGCAACTGTCAGTACTCAATGGAAGCTCATATCGATAGTGTTCTTGGGCTTCATTATGCGGATTTTGGGCGGGGGAAGAGATAATAAATAAAAAACAGCGACGTATAAACAGATCAGCAAACAAATGAACGAGCGTTAGGTCTATAATATATCTTGAACCGTATACAGAAAAATAAACCCCAAAAGGAAAACGCCGATGGTTAGTAACACTCGGCATCTTCGGGGTCCGAACGTGATAATACCCGAACGCTGTCGTCAGGCAGGGGGTGGGGGGAACATATAAAACAGCACGAGCGACTTGGTTTAAAACTGTTGTTACTGTTAACAACCACAACCACCACCACCACTATTACTGTTGTTGGTAACATAAGGGTAAAGTTGCCCTTATGCACGCCATGACGGTATACGGTGGTCGGGGCGCTCGACGCAGTTGTCGCCAGCTTCACGACGCTACCCACGATGGGGTGGAATCCCGTGTACTCACTGAACAGGAGGCTGATCTGCCCGGAGATGGTCTGGACGCTTTGGAAAAGAGGAAAATCCCCCTCTCCTACCAAGAATCGAACCACGATTACCCGGCCGACCACCCCGCAGCCTTGACACCCTACCGAATAGGCTACCCAGGGTCGTCGTCCACGTCGCCGTCGCCGTCGTCACCACCACCACCACCACCACCACTACTGTTGCTGTTTGGTGTGACTGAAATGTACGGCACACAGGAACGTCTAGGGAGCTGCATTGAATACAGTATTCACAAATTTGAACGTACAAGTTCACTGCGTACAAGAAGTGTTATAGTTGTCTATGAAGCACACGAATTCTCTTCGTCGTAATGGGGTGGCCCCACTTCGCAATTTGTGGGTTGTGGAGATGGTGTTTACAGTCACTAAATTTTTACCCTAGTGCAGATGACGTCTGGTAACAATAGGTATGTCTCATACTACGTACTTTGAAATTTCTTTGAAATGCTTACAGTGGACTCCAGAATAGCTAGTATAAAAAATATTTTACTTGGTTTTGGTACAATATTTCCATTATTTCTTCTTCGTCTCGTGGTGGTGGTGGTGGTGGTGGTGGTAGTAGTAGTAATAGTAGTAGTAGTAGTATTGGCGGCGGCGGTGGTGGTGGTGGTAGTAGTAGTAGTAGTAGTAGTATTGGCGGCGGCGGCGGTGGTGGTGGTAGTAGTAGTAGTAGTAGTAGTAGTAGTATTGGCGGCGGCGGTGGTAGTAGTAGTAGTAGTAGTAGTAGTAGCAGCAGCAGTACCAGCAGCCGGAGTGGTGGCAGAAGCAGCATCACTAATGGTGGTGGATTCGGACTATTGGTCAATGTGCCTGCTGCCTCTCACCTGCCGACCACAATACACCAGATACCCCATCCCCATTTTAGTGCATTATTTGTCTGTCTCAAGACGGCTGTGAGAAGCGAGCCTGCTTTCTTCCTACTGCAACGCTGTAAGCCGTTACATAACCTCGGGAGGGAGCATTGCGTCACTTGGCAACCAGGATTTGTGTACAATCTGGAGACAAAAACACTAGCCCCATACTCAGTACAGACTCGGACCCCATGACCCCGTGAATCGCGTCAAAAACGCAATCCACCGATAGGCGAAAGACAGCAAATAAAATGCGAAAACTTAGCCGCAACTTAAACACAGACGGCAAAATGTTGAACGTTAACGTCGCAAATGACCAAACAATATGCGCGATTATGTGCGCAATCAGGGCTGTCCCTTTCATCTCTTTTCCATCGAGTTCGTACTATTAACGACACTTGGGGTCGTGCTTACTTTTAACCGATATGCTGCAGGGTTGCAGAACGTCAAAATCTGGGGAGGTGGGGGGTTGGCGGCGGCAATAACGATGACAAGGCTGTAGACGACTAAGGTCGGTAAGGCTTCTCAGTCATATTTATCAGAAGACAGACGACGACATTAAAGACAGCTTTATACGAACAGGTAAACAGAATAATATGGAGCGTACATAAAAAACATGTTTTACAAACAGATATGGAAATAAAATTCAGAATTTGAATGAAGGCAGGAGCACACGCACGTACAGAAAACACGATCTTCGGGGTAAAACAGACTTCGTACGGTCGTGCTTCTATACACCCAATTTAAATTAATTACAGAAGTAAACACCATCGAAAACACGGTATAAGTTCTTGGCTCCTATGAAAACAACGCGTTTTACAATGCACTACACACACGCGGTAAAACGCTGGCGTCTCAATGCTGACCGTCTTGAAACGCCTTCTCGACCTCGAGGTAACAGAAAGCTGCTGGACTTTAATAAACCGTTCCTTTCTTGCCAACTTGACGTGCTACCGGCTTTACACATCTGCTTCACAGAAAATAAAACAAGTTTGTACACATCCCACTGCATCAACGAGGTAAAGAAAAACGGAATTCCCGAGATTTGAACTAGACACCCAAGACTCGTGACAAAATAGTGTAACCTTCATTGCTAACACGACCCTACAAATTTCTTACTTCATAGTTGTTGGCGAAACGACTCCTCTCCAGTGAAAGTGTCTCTACTTTGCTCCGCGTAGCATTACAGTGAGCCTTCGATTCCCAGACGACGCTGTTGGAACAGCAGCGTTAAGTTTCTGATAAGGAAACGTATCAATGTGTCTTCATCATGTACGGATTTTCGGCTCACTCGCCGATATTTTCAGTAATGCCTCTCGAATAAATTCCTATAGCATTATATCATTACACAGGCCTAGACGGTGTTAGGAAGTGAAGGGCTACAAAGCGCCCTCCTAACGCGATAAAACGGTCCTTGAGAGGCTGATAGCCGGTCGCCTTGTCAAGAAATTTCCTGTTTTAAGGTACACTAAGTTCAGTATTACGGTGGGCCGTATCCTAAACCACAGGCATTCGGTTCATTCAGTCAAAATCCTAACGCCCTATCTCGAATCTAGTCCAAATAATTTCTCGAAATTACAAGAAGAGCGCATTTCAAAAGGACTGCACACTTTTGAAAGTTTACAGGAAGTAAAACTGGCACTTATTACTGACAGAATGGACACACACAGACCGACGGGCACTCTCAGTCGCCTTGCCTACAAGTCCTAGAAGCGGTCTAGACCCCCCCCCCCAAAAAAAAACGGCAACGCGATTCGATCAACATTGAATTTTTTCTGGCCTGTGCCAGCACGTCCCAGCTGACTGTCGCCACTGCTAGTCACACAGTCTTCACACTGCCATGCAAAAACAGCAAAGCGCCGTTAAGCACGGTGACATGGGCGGTCAGGAGCACCAAATATACTCTTCGACGCCACAACCCACCCATCGTTCTGGTAGTGCTATTCAGATGCGCAACAGTGCCTCCAGATCAAAGGCCGACGGCGAACCGTAGTGCAGACACATGAAATCGGTGGAAACCGTTTGAACTCGGTGTAGAGACACCGATGATACCAGACACGAACGTTTTGCAACAGAATTTTACTTGTTACTTGCAACAAGTCGTTCGGCCAGTTTAATTAGAAATGCACAGGTTAACGCCCAGCGTTTGCGTCCTTCGCTTTTAAGCCTGCTCTCCCTGCGACCTGTAAGCTCCCAAAGTAAACGACTACGGAGAACACGATAATGTTGAGAAAAAAAATTAACTCGTGCTTCCCTACAGCACTTGATTTCTGTGGGATACACCCGAAAAGGAGGCCAGAATTGTGAAATTAAAATGGGAGGGGGGGGGTTTGAATGGAACATTTTACCATCACGGTGAAAATGCTTCGAATGTCTATCTTCTACAAGAACGATACTTCAAACGGACAAAACACTACAAGTGAACCGAGATTCGAAACCTCCAATAATTAAAGTTGTACAAGCATGTGTGCCAGTGTTCACGATGTGAACATGAATGTCGTGACGGATCCTGACGCTCCCTACTATCTTCGTCCCGTTGTACATTCGTCGGGACAACGGACCGTGACAGTGGAAAACACCCGACTCCGCAGTTCCCCTTACTGCTGCAGTCTTTCTTCAAGCCGCTGGCTTAATGGACTCTTCCACTGGCAGACACAGCCTTTATTTTCAAAGTGTAAAATGACTGACGGTATTCGGTCCTTCCTGAAGCGTCCAAGAAACTCACACTGAACATTGTCTTAATCTCATTGAACACTTGTCCCTGAATTTGTCTTCGCAAACAGGAAAGCATTCCCTTTTTCTGTGCAGGAAACATTTCCGTAACATAGCGAAGTTCATGGAATGAATTGCCGGCGGAGATTTGAATAAACATTCGGAGCTTATCGAAGGTAAGATAAGAATGTACTGTCAAGTGTATGTTTACTGTTTCATGGATATCTGAAAGTGTTTACAGCTTTTTTAATTCCTCTGTATTACTTCCCTTATGCTCGCCTAGGTCTTGTACCGGGTCTCTTCTCATCAGGTTTCCCATCGCTAACTTTTTAGACGAATAAATTCCTATCATTTCATAGTATGCTTTTTATACCATCCAGGATTATTAGCTCTCCTGCCAACCCGAGCTCGTGAACCGCCCGTTACCGGTTGCCTGTTAAACGTAACCGCCATCAACCGTCACCGTACCTGGACAGCCGCCTCATCGCAACCTGAAAGTCACGACAACCATTTAACATAAGGTACTGTATGTACACCCTTCTTGCGACCGAAAATACAACACTCTTCAGGAGTGCTTTCAAATGCTACTTATCCTAATGCTACAGTCGACTGCATGAAAGTCTTCACTTAACTGCGGCGGCGGTAGATGCTTTTCTGCGCGTGGCATTAGCGGGGAAGGGCTGGTTCCACGGTCACCAGTCACTAGGTGACAACGCTGCTGAGTTTCTTGTTGCCCACACGTGAATAGTATTTAACGGTGCATGCCAAGTATCCTTGTTGCAACCCAGGCTGGGCAAAGTATGATTAATCGTTCAAGCCGGCGCCTCTGAAATTCTGACGTACCAACTGCTGCAATTGTGGAGTTCTGTACATCCCATGTCTCAAGCTGTTCAGCGTTAAGTCAGGTCTACAAACCTAAGTCACATTATCAGCCACAGGTCTCAGAATACGAGGTGCGAAAATTTAATTCCCGGAATAGTCGCAGCGTGTCGCTGGGGTGTTGAGTCAGGCAAACTCGTGTACTCAAGCATGTTTGGACATGATCCAGCTTGGCGATTACATGAGCCACAGACCAAATGAGTCGTTCATTCCCGAGCAGCAGAGGAAGTAGTACGTGTCCGTGGTATACGGTTGGCGGAAAAATTAGTGACAAGAATCTGGAACATGGGATAAACATCAAGTTTTGTGTGAAGGTTGATAAAGTGCTAGTGAAACGCTGGCCCTATTAACAGTGGCTTATGGTGAATACGATATGAAGAAATCGAGTGTTTTTGAATGACACAGGCGGTTCAAGGAGGGGCGAGAATATGTGCAAGATGATTCAAGAAGTGGGCAGCCAAAAAACGCAAAGGACAGATGCAAATGTGGACAGAGAAAGAACCTTGGTGCGCTCAGATCGAATATTAGGTGTGAGAGTAATAGCAGAAGAAATATGAATATGAATAGGAAAACAGTGCGACAGATTGTAAAGGAAGATTTGGGAATGAGAAAAATTTCCGCAAAAATGGTGCCTCAAATCTTGATACATTACCAGAAACAACGTCGACTTCACATTTCATTTGATCTTTTACGCAATTCAGGGATGTTTTATAGGGTCATTACCGGTGATGACATGTTGTGTTTTCAATACGACCCGGAAACAAAACGACAGAGCATACAGTGGAAAAAACAGAATTCACCTCGGCCGAAAAAAAGCACGCATGTCTCCGTCGCAGGTCAAGACCATGCTTTGTGTTTCTTCGATCACAAAGGGATAGTTCACTATGAATTCATTGCAAAAGGACAAACGGTAAATCAACAGTGTTATTTGGAAGTGCTGACAAGGTTACGGGAATCTGTTCGAAGGAAACGACCCGGACTCTGGCCTGATAAGTGGATTCTCCACCATGACAATGCCCCTGCGCATGATGTGTTAAGAGTTCGCGAGTTTCTGGCTAAGAACCCCATTACAAAAATGGACCATCCACCTTATTCACCTGACTTAGCCCCCTGCGATTTTTGGCTCTTTCCAAAACTAAAAAATGCCCTGAAGGGGCAAAGATTTGCTGACCTTTCTGACATCCAACGCAACGTGAAAACGTTACTGCGAGGTATTCCGGAAAACGATTTTCAAGACGGTTTCCGGCAGTGGCACCATCGTCTTACGGAGTGCATAGCTTCACGAGGAGAGTATTTTGAAGGCGACAGCAGCCGCTAATGCACAGGTAAGCAAATTTTGCTTTCACAGGACCATTCCGGGAATTAAATTGTCGCACCATGTATTTGGCATATAAGAGTTAACAACTTCGTCGTTTACTGAAATTAGAGGCATGTCACATCAACCAGGGGTCCACACATTTTCCAAAAATCTCAGACTCCATCCCAAACGTGGGCGCCACAAAAGTAATATGCAGCAAGGTCCATACTAAGAACATATACATTATTGGCGTCACCGTACGAAATTTTGTCGAATTGGCGAAATGACGCCCGGTATTTGTGCACTCAAGCTGAAAAACGAACGACAAACACTGTACGTAGCAAGGCCTGCGAAAGACTGAAGTCGTCACTTCTTCGTCCGTGAGGAAAAGACCATACTCGTAACTGACGTCTTCAGACTGTATAAAAACCAACAGGAAGCGGAATGAGTATACCAGTCCCATACGGACCCGTACAAACCACCGCGAAGCTAATAACAATACGTGACAAAGGATGGCGTACGAATTGCCTCGTAAACTTTTATATTCAACAATAATCATATTCAAGGATCCGTAACAGACGAACACAATATTGGCAAAATAAATCCTTGTTTGCTGTTGTCCATGGCAAACACCCTTAGTATACACATGCGCACAAATAATACACTTCATCTGAACAACTCCAAAGGGCACTCGTTTAGTACCGCCCGACACGATATACCTGACACGCTCTACCCGATATGTATTCCGATATACACCCAGTTATCTATCAACAGTTTTACAAAACGAGATCTCTTTGGATCACATACATCGCGTCAGGTCTGTATACATGCTTCAAACAAAATATAAACGGCTGCGAGCTTGTACCTGAAGAGGCTGACCATCCTACAATTTTTGTGGATGTATACTTGTCAACCTTGTGTGTTCTAAAAACTTAATATTTTGATAATGACAGTGACAGCGATCAGTACCTGAACTGGCGTGTTGGACTTGTGTTTCTTTGTTTTGGTAGACCCCCTGAGGATGGCACTCTGGTGCCAAAACATGCAGTAGTTTGATACTCGTCATGAATTTTATATTATGATTTGTATTTCATTGGGTTCATTTGTCGGTTGGTATAATGAAACTGTAACAAGTGTCGCGAGGTTCCTCTATGTAGCTGAACAAGCAATGCCTCTGCATTTCAAATAAAATTCATACTCGACCACAAAACAGCCGTTGGGTCTAGTGGCAAAATAATGAATGCTGGAATCATGCTTCAATATGGCAGTAAAGAATTCAGAAGTACATGAAATCGGTGAGTACTGGTCTCCGGTGATACATGCTTTACAAACAGTGGCCACCAAACGTGCCGCATTATTGACACAAAACTTGCGGAAACATCATAACTTGACACAAAGAACATCGTTCGTCAGAGTTCAACAACCCAGACAAGTACATGGCCCTCACAGCAAGTGATTCCGCTGTGAACCTTACAGGCCTAAGCCACCAGACTACAGACGCATTACAAACGCTTGCGAATCCCCTATCAACGATTTACTTAAAATTAAGGAGTTCCGCATCTAATAGACCGAAACGACAAGTAAATGCTACATCATTTAATGTCCTAACGTCAAGGTCGAGTGGGTAAACCTCCTGCTTTGTATTCGAGATGCCTTAGGTTCGATTCTTGTCCCCGATGCCCCCTATCCCAATTAGGGGGTCGTAATTCTTCCCAGTCCATCCATGAAATTATGACAGACCTATTTCTTTCCTCGCCGCATATCCATCTGGGAACGCAAAGGAAAAGCGAAACATATCACAGCCCTCGAGGACAATGATGAACCTTACATATCAGAGTAACAACTCAAAACACCAGAAAATTGTCTGTCTACTTCCTCTTGCCGAATGATATCTACTGCTGCCACCATCACGTGATCTTGGAAATTCGAACGTAACGTATGTAACTCATTACAGAAAGGACCACCTTACAAAGTCCTCTTTAGTTTTAAAAAGCACCCTACAGAAACAAAGCAACGGCCAGCTCTTGGAAGGCACGACGAAATCCCCACATGTTATTAATAGGCATGGCATATTCTTAATGATCATTATGAACTTTAATGTGATGCTTATTAGCAGTTTTAACGGTCAATGTCAACATAAGAACTCCAGCTGTGGGAACGGATATACATTCAGCTGTCATTCAATACAAAGTGTGTTTTCAATTGTGTTCTCAAATTAACAGGAAGAGAACCAGTCAAGTCTGATGCAACTGAGGCGCAATGAAAACAACAGAAATTGTGTGATCATCCTAAATTAATCGCAGAGAAAAATAACGTTAACGTAAGAACGCTACTGCAAACTTCAAACGATAAAATGATTCAAACGAAAAGAAACCAGTATGCAGCAGAGAGGTGCTGGGTGGGTGACGATGCAAAATGTGATAGGCAATACTACTCCCCTGAAACCTTACGTTTCATGTCTTCCAAACACTCAGCTCCTTAATAATCACGTTACGTGCTGAATGTGCTGCTTCACATGCACGGCTCATTTTCAGACAGCCCCACTGCAAGTTTACTTGTCCACAGAGCATGCGACTAATTTCTTAAAATACACCATAACAGCATCCGCCTGTAATTCACAATTTATCATCATAAACATGGGCCAATGTCAACACCACCGAAAAAAAAGAATAATGGGAAGTGAGAAACACAATGGCATAAGCCAGTGCCCAGAAAGAGACTGGCATCTCCTGACAAATGCTTCTACGATATTTCACAATAATAAATCCATGGCTGTCATGGTAACTCTATTCACGATTGCCAAGGTAACGCTATTCAAGCCCTGTGAAGCCCCACAGGCAACTTTATGGTTCTCTAAAAACAAATGAAAACTATTTCTCACTCCTGGACACTTCCTTCATCTGCAGTCTTAACTTCGTAATTCGTGCAGCTGACACGATCAGGTAGCAGCCGACGGTGCAGATACAGGCATATATAATTCAACAAGACAGGCAATTTACGTAAAATATAACAATGAGGTGAATTCGTGCAACCAACGCTGCAGTGGAAAAGAAATAATTATTACATATTCTGGGTGTGTATTTGTAGCCTTACGTTTCCAGCATGCGAATGCGCATGCGCCACACTGTCATCTGTGACATGCCCGGCTCTACAGTATCTCATAAACGGCACGATTGTCGGGGAAAAAATGTTATGGAACATAAAACGCATGTTTTGATTTGCTGTACAACTTTTACGTGAAACATTTCTGATTCTAAGAAGAACTGAGCGAGATACAGTAAAACCTGCCTAAAAAGGACCCCCTATATACCGGAAACCTGGACAAACGGAAAATAAATTTCGGAACGGAGTTATTTCCCATGTAAAATAATA
>JGI20166J26741_11451252_pt1 | contig 13465 bp, 6 predicted proteins | sample TergutCu122P5_FD_26741 | JGI IMG/M metagenome (IMG submission 26741)
ATTTTGTGTTCAATAACTTTTTTTGAAAATGTTGCCTTATATGAGATAATGTGGAAGACTACAGTAGAGCAGGACAGGCCACAGATGACAATATGGCACATGTGCTTTGCATGCTGGATAACTTGGGCTACAGAAGCACGTGCAGAATAAGTAATACTCACTGCTTTTCTATGGCAACAGTGGTTACAAGAACGCACCTCAGTGTTAACATTTGTACATACACTACATGTATTGTTTCTTTTGCAAAGCATTTTGACCTTCTGTGATGCCCATCCAGCTATCTGTTAAAGTAGATTACTGGAGACTCTTTCCCCAAATAAAGTGGCTAGGGCATGGACCTTGTTACCACCTCCATGTAGTATCAAGGTTAAGAATGCCAGAAGCTGTACCTCCACTACCCCATACACCTGCATAGCATGAACTGAGACAACTTCACTTTTAAAGCACACATCATAGTCTGTTATTTTAAGATTAACACCTGACTGATTCCAAGACATATTTTCACATATGTAAGGTGTCAATTCCAGATATTTAATGAAAAAGTATCATGTATTTTAATTTCTGTTGTTGTGTAAAGAGAATATCCTGTATGACAATGGCAACATCATAATATGTTTACGTTCCAGAGGTGTTTGTCAAACGGATTTTTCTGTGTTCTAAAAAATTTGCAGGGAACTGGTGAAATGTTTGTCTGAAGAGACACTAATTTTCTGCAACAAGTTATTTGGGTATGTGATTTGATAAAAGATTTATCAGTTATTTGCATGAAATGTCATGTGTAGTAACTAAAAGAATATGGGGCACTTCTAAATCAAAACTATTTCAATGAAAAGAGAGAGGTCCCTTCTAAGTATCATATTTGAAGGTGTCATTGAGTAGTTAAACTGCATGTTTTGTTGAATACACTTCAGTTTTGAGACTTAATGTGCATCATCTTCCCAAGTGTGTCCTTAAATAATTGTTCTTAATGGTATCCAAACATTTATGAAATTTTGTAATGATATAACAGCTGTTAGAATTTGTTCTTATGAAAGGCTTCTAGTTCTTTTGGGCAGCAAGAAACCTTTATGTCTGTAAGTACAGATATTGACATCATGACACTCAAATAATGCAACATTGTAAGAAATTCCTGTCCACACTAACTAATGTTATTACATTCAGTGTTACCAACCCAAAATAATAGAAGACCAAATAAATGGGAATGAGTAGCATGATTGTTAAAACAGTATGTGATATATTTATATTGTAGGATAAACTCATCCCTAGTGTCCTTGTGAAATGTAGGTAGTTGCTCTTTAATGTAGCGTTTTATAGGTAATATTCCAGCAAAAGTGACAGCTGACTAACTTGAAAGGTATCTGTGTTTTGTTTATATTATTTTGTGAGTAATATTTTTTGAGGATGTAGTAATTACTCTAGCATCTATAATTTCAGAGAAAGAAGAATCTCTTCAAAGTAGAAATATTATTAGTTGTTATGGTAATGAATATTAAGATTCAAAAGGCCCAGTGGACTTGTAAAAGATGCAAAATTGATTGTAAAAGAAGAACAAGTAATATCCAGTCCACAAATTAATTTCTAACTAATAGAGCTTTGGGGCAAAGTAAAGCATTTGTGTTTTCATTTTTCAGCCCTTTGATCTTTTTTATTCAGATGAATAGTTGAGTTTCTGCCTCATTTGTAACTGAATACTGTAGTTGTTTTATTACTAACACATTTGTTTCAAAATGTGTGAAATGTATATTTCTGTTTTAAAATACAGGCACTGCAATAATATATAATAATGAAATATACCAGTCTGATTCTTTAAAAAAAAACTCATTTTAATATTTTCTTAGTTAGTTATTGTCAACCCTGTATAACAGCCAGTTAATACAGCTTACATATAAATAGTTTAATGGGCCAGATTCCTTCACAAATCAAATTGACTGTGTTACACGTTGAAATATAAGAATAAAATCCTCTGTGCCTTTCTTTAAGGGTCACAGCTGGATAGAGAACTGATTTTGATGGGCTGATCTTTGCAGCCAAGTGTCTGACCATCCATATTTTCCTCTCATAGGAGAAAGTTGGTTGCAGTTACTGAAAACTATGTTTGTAGTATGAGACATTTTGATTGGGATGACAGTAGTATTACCCACACACTTCCCAAACTGCCATCTCTGAAAATGTGTACATGTTATGCACTGTAGCACTGTTGTCCACACATTTCTACATTCATGATCAATGGAGAAAATTTGAAGACAACAGTGAAGCCATCTGTCTTTTACTGATTTTACTGTGCTGCATGTTTCAACTTGTACAAGTCATACTGTGGCACATCCCACATAAGTGTTCCGCTCAGTCTGTCCATGGTGCCAATTACCCTGTCCAAAGTTCCAGTTGGCCATTATCCAGTAATATTCCATAGCCACCTCATGGCTTATGTAACCAACAGGGTACATGACTTCAGCCATTGAAGTATTGTGTTGGGTTTAAAAACTATTTTCTAGCAGCCAACCTTTATGTTTTCCTATTTCTCCCATCCAATATGCCCATAATTCCAAAACGTGTTTCAAATATGGAGTGGAATTTCAAATATGGAGTGGAATAGTTGTATGTAATATAAAATTGTTAATACATCTAACTCTGCATTGTCAAGATTCTTGGTAAATGAACAATGTGACACACAATTCTTTTCTATGTATTTATTTTTATTTTTAACTCTCTACATGTTTCAAGCACATCGTGCTCATCATCAGGAGAGACAAATTGTGTCAATACAATGTCTGGTATCTGTCACTCTGTCGGTGGCTGTGTGGTTTGCAGGTCTGCAGACCTGCACATGACATGGCCACCGACATAGAGTGACAGCTACCAGAGCTTATATTGACACATTTTGTCTCTCCTGATGATGAGCATGATGTGCTTGAAGCGTGCAGAGAGTTAAAAATAAAATAAATACATAGAAAAGAAATGTGTGTCACGTTGGTCATTTACCAAGAATCATTACGATGCACGGTCAACAAAATATAAAATTCTGCATTGTCAAGTTTGCTGGAAAGTAGGGTGTTGTAGTTGTTCCTCAGTAGCATTTTGGATAGCTTCAAATCTCATTACAGAATGAATCAGTGTCTTCTGTCCATTGGTAACTGCTAGGCTATGTGTAGATTTAGCTTGAGTTACAAGCATTACAAATGAAATAAAATGTACATCTATTTTTTTGGGTTTGTCTTGTGGCCTTCTTACCTTACTAATAACACATTTTCTGAAGCCTGATACAGCCTTGGTTAAGGCACTAGATTAAAATATGAAAATCCAAAGGTAGTACACGTTCAGCTGCACTGTTCAATTTTGTCTAACAAATACAGAGACTGTAAGGTTCTTTTGCACATTTGTGTCATTGTCATGTTGTTTAGATATGCAGTTTCATTTGGTGCACACTCCTGTGCAGTATTTTCTGTAAAAATTCAAGAGATGTGCATTTTGTTGATACATAAATGAGGAGTGTGCATTAATAAGAAGTTGTAAATGGAGGAGTTTTTTAATTTTTTAATTGCATTAAGTATATGCTACCATAGAAACTAAAGTACATTGATTTTTCTTAGTTTTATACTTTTCTTCTATATTTAATTTATCTTTTGTAACCTAATTGTAAATATAAAAAATTATTTTGTGTAAATAGCAAGTTGTTTATAAGGAAAGACAACCTTTATTAGGGTTTCCATTACACGTGTACTGTGAAATCACATACTTGTAAAACACACATAAAGTGCTGTAGTAATATATTATTATGTCAGAATATACTGTGTAGGATTCATCTGGCTTGTGATTGTGTTTTGTTGTGAGAATCAGGGCAGAAACTGAAAGGTGTGAAATTAGTTGCTAGTCTGTAAATGAACAAGCTATACATAGAAATTTTTTAAAATATCTAAATGAACTTAAATTATAAAACTTATGATATACTGTAATACCAGATTTCAGTAAAAATAAACCAAGGGTTTTATATATCCAGTGACACACATATTGGAGAGAAGTAAGCAACTATCGATTTTATTTGTTCATCAGACTTCTTCAGACTTTTGTCAGGGGACACATGTAGTTTAATTAGGGCTTTTAATTTTCATTATATCATCCATACCCTGCATTTAGATGTTTTAATCATTGTATAGAATTGGCTAGTTCTCTGTGTGGCAACCATGTCTCTTTCACTACTGTTTTCTCTGTTGTATGCACAAGATTTTGTGAATGAGTACTGAGTATGTCATTTAGGACAGTAACCATACAGATATGATCTGTTTGCAGATATTAATTTCTTGGAAGGTAGATAAAATTAATTATGGTGATTTAAGGAAAGAAGTGAAAGGAATTTTAAGGTGTATTGTAGGGCATACAGGCTAAAGAGCATAGAATACACTAATGGGAAATACAGTGCAGTTGTATTGTGTGAAGTGACACATGGATTTCCAATTTCCTGCTAAAGACTTTACATTTGTTATATTGATGGTTAGATGTGGGTGGAGTGTTGTCTGTCTCTTTGTTCATTCAAGTGGTATGCTGCGTTGTCACTGTAATTTGATATCTTGAAGAAACTTGGTGTAGCACACAGAAGAAAATTCCAAACCATGCACTGGGTTTGTTACATAGTGATTTTTGGAAAATATAAAGTTGATCATCCTTTCAGTTTCTGTATGCATATGATTCTTTTCAAGTTGTCGGGTTCCATACATTTGACCATTTTCACTGTTAGTACACAGGCAAAAGGACAATATATCTGATGTGTCCATGTATTTATCATAAGCGTTGAATATAAATAGACATCATTATCCTGCATTATGCTTAATTATACTTCCTGGTTGTGCCATTTGTAACTTGATCAATTCCTGGTAGCTTGTTTGTAGTGAAACAACAATTTGAGAATCTCGGGAATTAATGACAACTGCAGCAGGTTCCAGAAGTAGTGTGGCAGAGATAAATGTTTGTTCTCTCGCTCTCTCTCTCTCTTTATAATGTTTGATATGTATCTTGCTGTGGTACACCCAGAACTCATTCAGAAATGCATGTAAAGACTTAATGCAATCTGTCCATTACCAGCCAGATGTCAAGAGAAGAGTGCTAATTTTAACCAGTGTATGCATGTCCTCTTAGTACCAAATTACATAAAAATCCTTTCAGCATATCTTGGGTTCTTACGTGCAGATGGATGTGATGAAGTTAACAGTTCAAGTGCTGTAGACTGCTGTTGTGAACACTTCAAAAAATGCTCAGTTACTAGTAGTGAATTTGGACCATATGGGTCAGCCCTGAGTACACATTGGCCTAGTGTACCATGTATTTATTTGAAACAAAAGATTTGATAACATTAATTAATTTTCCTCATTTTCAAAACATTTAAGAAAATTTAATAGAAACGGTAGAACAGTTGATGTTTTAGGACAATACATTTAGTACCAGATCTATAGACTGGTGTTGTAGTTTGGTAAATGTGTATATGTTAGACATGTTTGCATATTCACAAAAAGCTACTTTTAGCTTCATCATGTCTATGCACTCATCCATCTGTCTGACCGCTTGTATCAGTTTGGCTCCCACTGACCGGAAATTTATGTGACAAAATCCCAAGTTGGTTAAAATTGGATAAAATATCCAGCAATTTACCTGAAGACATAACTACATTTATTATTCTCAGCTACATGAAATCACCTTAAAACCACTGTTGACAGCGTCATGTAATTCTACAGTGCAAAAGAACACATTTTGCATTTCCAGGGCTGGGTTTTCAGTATTGATTACATTGCCTATCTTATACATAAATAGATGGTTCATTCTTCATAGATAACACCATGTGCTTCCATTAGAACAAACATATGGTGAATGTTCTCTCTGATGGAAGCTCACAGTTTTCTGTGTGAGGTACAAACTGAATCTATATATATATAAAGGTAGTTTTAGATTACACATATTTCTTTTATTGACAGCAACATAAAATCGTCATATAGTCAGTACCTTCAACCCAAAATGTATTAAGATGTTAGGACAGCCAAGGAAGTATAAACAGTACATTACATTCTGTACCTCAACTGTACTTAGGGTATGCATAGTGGCTTTTCCATTGCAACAATAGTAACTCAAATGTGCCCCAGTATTATGTGTGCATTTTCTAGCTTGCTTTTATTTTCAGAGATTTTCAGATGAAAGAAAGAAAATGAGTCTAGTGAGTACAGACTACTGTACCAGCACCTGATGCTTTTAAATTAAGGACCTTTAACATAATTTCATTTTTATATGGATGTGCTGATAACAGTGCATAAATATGCTTTATTTTTGTCATTCTTGAATAATTTAAAGTTTGTATGTGCTGGTAATGAATCATACAGCAGAACGAGGTCTCATTATTGGTGAAACATTGTACAAGGAAATGAAACCCAAATTAATGTTATTCATGGCAAAAAATTATAGGGCTATAAAAATGTGATAAATATATTGCACAATTTCGTACACTTTCATCAACAAAGATTGCACTTACTGTTGTAATATACTATCCTCTTAGCAGGAACCTTGTCTAAATCCATGGGTATGGTATGCCATTTGTGTAAATTGGTGCCAAGTCCAGTGGTGTTTTCCCATTCATATCGCGTGCAGTAATGTCTGCTCCACTTAGTATGAGAAGTTCTGCTGTTCTCATTTGTCCTTCTTTCTCAGCCCAGTGCAGTGGTGTTTGATTCTCATCACTAGTGACAGCACTGATATCAGCACCGTGGTCCAGTAGCAGTTGTACCAAACCCTCAGACCCAATTGCTGCTGCTTCATGAAGTGGAGTTCTGTTGTCACTGTTGATAACCTTGGCATTAACTGCAGCTCCTCTGTCCAGAAGCAAATGAGCTATTTCCAGCCTGTTATTGTGTGCAGCAGAGTGTAACGATGTAGCTCCCAGTCTGTTCCTAATGTCTACAGGAACCCCATTATCCAGCATCCAGCCAACTATATTTTGATGGCCATATGCCACAGCTAAATGGATAGGGAGGTCACCAAACTGGTTGCTAGACAGTGCAGTCAGATTTGCTCCATTCTGTACTAACAACTTAACAAGTTGCAGGTTTCCTGCAATGGTAGCCCTTTGCAAAGCTGTATATCCCTGACTGTCCAATATGTCTGGGTTTACACCTGTATTCAGCCATGCCTGTACCACTGCAGGCTCTCCATATGCGGCTGCCTTTGGCAGGGACTGCAGATCACAGACTTCACTGCTATGATTCTGTAGGAATGTCAGGAATTGCAGTATACCCTTCTGCTCAGCTTCCTAGAAAATTTTAGAGGTCATTTAACATTAAGATGGTCCAGTTGAGTTAGTCAGTGAGTTACATATGTACCTGCCTTGATGAGATCTTAAAATTACTGTATTTTTAGATGTGATATTCTGCCTACCATTCACATTCTGTGTCTTCCTCATAACAAAACATGAGACTTTGAAAACTGAAAAGAAGCACAGATTCTGAGGAAAGTTCCAGCCCTCATAACCACATTACCTTTCATTATACAGCCAGAAATAATATCATTTGTGTGTCCCTCACGTAAAGGTGTTGTAAAAATCAATTAATTTACACTTAAGAATGGTAGCCAGAAAAATATGTAACATAGAGTTATTTTAGATGTTTGTCTTTGTTGGTAGAATTGGTGGCCCTGTATGGGGGATGGCATATGCAGGAACCTCTTGTCACAAATTGACCTGTGAGGAGATGCACTGATAAGCATTGTCTTTTAATTACAGATAATATGTCATATAAGAATCTGTGGGCTCTTGTGAATATAGTAATTGATCTTGGCTGTTTAAAATATGGAGAATTTCTTGAGTAGCTGATTGAAAATTTGCTTCCCAAGAAGGACCTTGTCTAGGGAGTAGGTTAATCTAACATATATTTGTGCTTCCTGTAATGAAATAAATATCTCAGATAAATGTATTTGCAATAAAAACACACATTTGTACAGTGGACGGAATTTATAGCATAAAAAATTGTGCACATAACCTTGAAACTGCACTATCTGGAGTATTACTCTTACTAAATTTATTCAGAAAGTTATATGCATGTACTAACCAGTTTTTGCTCCGCTTGTCTCAACTCCCATTGCATATTCTTTATCAGAGTGTTATTGTCCATCAATGAAGTAAGATTTTGTACTTGAATTGTCGTGTTTTTCAACTCTGTGAGTAGTGGGGTCAGAATGTTAGAGCAATTATATTCATCAGTATTTTGAGCAATTAATTTTGAAATAAGATCCTGGATGTGGTTTGTTTTATTCACCAGTTCCATTGATAAGTTTGGCGTAAGTTCCATGCACTCATTACCTTGTTTTCCTACCTCATCGACATTCTGTAATTTTAAAGTCAGATCTTGAATAATGTTTGTTTTGTTATTTAGTTCATTCAGTAAAGTAGAAGAATCATTTATACATTTCTCCAGTTGGACTCCCAACTTAGTTATATTCAGCCATGCTGAAGTTAATTCTTGATACACAGGGTAGGAAATGTTAGAACAATTTAGTAATTGGGTTTTGTAATTCTTGTTCTCCAATTTGAGGTTTTGTATTTCTGCAGTTTTGTTATCCAGCTCCTCTTGTAAAACCAATGAAATGTTTTTGCAGTTCTGTAACTGTAATTCACAGCTTTGTCCGTTCCTTAATTTAGTTGTTAAATCATTCATCTCACGTGCATTGTTATTCATTGTGGTATATAGAATATGGTAACAGTTTTGTACCTGGGACTGTAAATTATTCTCACTGTTTAGCATGGAAGTAAGTCTTTGAATTTCATTTGTCATGTTATCAAGATTTAACAAGGCAGAAGACAAGTTAAGCGAACATGTTTGAAGTTTTGTTTGCACATCCAGTAGCCTATACATCTCTTCAAAACAAAAGGTTCCATTATTAATTTCAGGATTAAGGATTGGTAAATGATTAGAACAGTTCTGAACATTTGTGTTCAAAATATCCTGATTCCTTAATCTGGCTCTTAATTCTGTTATCTCATTTGCATTTCTTCCCAGTTCTGATATTTGTTGCATTTTTTCAGCAGAACAGTTTTGTAATTGGGCTTTTAAAAGATCCTGTTCTTTTAAAACAGATATTAAGAAAGTGATTTCTGTTGTGTTATTGTTTAATATTGGCAAAATGGAAGAATTGTCACCTAAACAGTTTTTTAATTGTGTTTCCATATTCTGCAATTTGGAAGTCTGTTCATCTAAATTCCTTGTTTTATTTTCTAATTCAAAGAACAGAATAATTGATTGATTTGTACACAATTCTAATTTTCTTTCTTTGTCACTTAAAATAGATGTAAATTGTTGCAGCTCATTGGATTTGTTGGTCAATTTTGACAACTGTTCCTCTTTTTCAATGGAACACTTTTGTAACTGGACCTTTAAATCGTCATTATCCCTCATCATAGATGAGAGGAATTGTATTTCACTTGTTTGGTTGTGCAAGTTAAAAACGCAGGAGTAATTGTTGAAGCAGGTTTCTAGTTCTTTTTTCTTGTCCAATAATTCAGATATCTGTCCTTTTAAGTTGTGTATTTCAGTATTTAATTTGGAGGACTGAAATAATGAAGAATTAGAACAGTTATGTAGTTCCACTTCCAAAATGTCCTTATCTTTTAATTTGGATGTAAGTTCTTGTACCTGTGATGTCAGTTCTTCTACCTCATTTGACTTGTTTTTTAATTTCTGTAATATGGACAAAAACGAAATGGAACGGTTTTTCAACTGCGTTTCCAAATTACTATTGCTCTCGAGCAAGGTTCTGAGAAGCTGTGTTTCACTCATGCTGTTATTAAACCTGGACAAATTGAACGCTAAATTAGAGGCTGTGGTTTCCAATTGTGCTTCTGTGATCTCCAATTTGGAACTGAGTTCTTGTAGTTCCTTATCTTTTTTTCTCAGTTCTAACAGACAGCCAAGTGAAGTGTTGGTACAGTTTGGTAATTGTCTTTCTACTGAACTTTTATCAGTCAGACTAAATTTCAACCTGTTTATCTCCCTTGCCTTTTCCTTTAGCTCTATAAGTCTGGAAGATGATATGTTTTTGCATGTCTGAATTTGTGCTTTCAAATTATTAATTATTGCCCTTTGGTTCTGTACTTTTTTTATCAGTTGTATTTTTTGTCCCATCTTCCTCTCATAATATTTTTCTAGTTCAGTTTCATGTTGCTGAAGGTTTATCATATTCAGTCGCAGTTGATTAATGAGAATTTTTTGCTTTTCCATTAATGCTTCTAATTTGAAGTATATGTTGTTATTGCTTTCAAGAAACTGTGTTCGCTCAATATCATGTTTCCTTCTCTCCAGATTTTTGTAAGAAAATTCTATTTCATCCTGCATTAAATTCTTGTGTGGTGTCCAACCTATGTCTCCCACACTTATGAAGTTTGTATCCTGCATCCTTTGAGCCCCTGGTTCCATTTCTGTATCAGTGGAAAAATCATATTCCTTCCATGATAAATTTGGACGTACCAGTTGTGTCTGGAGCATTTCTGTGTTTCTGGTGAAGTCAGTTTCATTTTTCACCTCATCAGTGCTAACACCTCGAGGTGGTGGCATCAGATTTTGATAATCCTCTATCAGCTGTAGGATCTGCAAAACCAAAAGCTGTAGACGAAGATCTGATGACAAGTATTGTCCCAACAACGTCTGGAATGAATCTGTGTAAAGATGAGGCATTGAAGTTGTGTGAATAACTTGAAGAGGTGTGGTAAGTGATGACTCCATTGCTTATAAGACTTGCTGAAAATAGAAATGTGTCACATGTCTCAGTCATTCACAACTTGGTTTTCATCACTGACCTATATATAAGCTTGAAATTTTAACAAGGTGGGCCTATATGAACGGTATTATCTGAAGGGAGGAAGTTATAGTGATTCTCTTCTATATCTGTAGTATTTCATAATTTATATTGAAGTTAATTTTAAATTAGAATCAGAGATTTATTATGAAGCAGGAAAGTAGGACAGAATATAATAATTTGACATATGTATAAAATGTTATATACTACAGTGAAATCCCTTAAGGTGGCAGCTGCATGAGAGTCAAACCCAAGCCAACGTGTCAGAGACTTGCTCTGTCCCCACCATTGGGCCAGTCATCTAAAATGACGGTACATTTACTTACCGTGTAGCCTGCAAGTATTTTATACAATAAAGTATTTAACATTAGCATTTAAATTGTTGCCCCATTAACAAAAAAGAAATAACAGAGTATAAATTAAGTGATGCAATAAAGGATTAGTATTTTACAAAATTTGACTTCCTTTGGTTTTACCATGCCAGTGACTTAAATAAATATAATTTAGGACCAACGTTGTCAAATAATGTAAGTTAACAACAAAATCCAAAAATTTCAACATCACTGAACAATAAATAGGCCTGTTGTCTTCAAGTTTTAGCCTGTTATAGTGACAATAATTAGAACAATCACACATTGCCAGTACCGTTACCATCATTATCAGGCTTTCACTGATTAAGCCTTCTGTATTTGATTGAAAATTAATTCTGAAATCATGACATTTGAGGTATTTGGTAGTTCTTTACTTGTTAGACAGGCAATCAGTTGACCTGAAGGCATCCACTTGCTCGAGACAACACAGTGCACACGCATATGGACATACGTCCATTACCTAAGGTGGGTCTGGGCCAGCAGTTCGCATATTTGAGGGCAGTCCAGTGTGATTTCCCGTAGATTTGTCAGAAGAATATTTCATTTATTATTCGTCACCTACATGCTACTTACCAGGTTATTTGAAATAAATTAGGATGATTCATTTAGGTACTTGCGGCTTAATTTATGACCGTCATCTCAGAATGTACTGTTGAATGGTAGGGTGCTTGGAAAATAATGAATTGTGGAGGTTTCGAAAGGAAGAGTGCTTAAGTGAGGTACTGTCCCATCATATGAAAGGAGGAGTCGAGGAATGTGGCGAAACACGTCTGTCGGAATAACCTAAAATGGGCTTCCCAGTACCAGTCAGAAGCTTAACCAATTGTACCAACTAGTTGGCGTCAAATGAAATTAAAACTAACAACAAACGATGAGAGTGAGAGTGGTCATGAAAATTTTAAAATAGTATTTAGGCAGTATTTTGAAAGACTGAATGAACCTTATGACACGTACAGAGATATTTTTTTACATTACAACTCACACCGCTCTGCACTGAGACCATTTCGCTTGACGGAAGGCAGCGCACCGTTCGCCGTTATTCCCTTATTGGCGGGTTAAATAATGTCCCTATATATTATGAGTGAAGTGGCCCTAAGGATGTCAGTGAACATTCACTTTCGATAATAGAAGGACCGTCGTCACAATTGAGTAGCCCACGGCCGATTCCTTCCATATCCTTAGTCAGTTCGTTACTTTATGGTCCGTTATGTAGCCTGAAGTACTGATAAGGGCATTGAATAAACTGTAAATTGATAAATAACACGAGAGTGAAATGGTCTGCTGAACAGTGTCACCTCGTCTATGAAATGCGCTGTACGGTAGTACTGAAATGTAATAGGCGTAATCATTAAGAGTTACTTAATGTGTCAGTGACGCAATTAAGCAATTCGGTCAAGGTTTAATGTCATGAAAATTGATTTAACACTCATTATTAGCAATATCAATACGTGAGTCGCTGAAAACAAAATATGCCACATCAAGACGTAACTGTAATGCTTTTTCCAAAATATTGTGCCTATATAAGACAGTATTATTTCAGTGCTGTGTTATTTAAACGCATGTAAATAACTATGCTGAATGCTTCAAAATTCCTATTTCCTGTGTCTTATATTTATCCTGTTTAATTTTAAGTTCGTTAATTGTGTGTTTAGAATTTTGTGATATTGGGTGTTAATGTAGCTAAACATTTATTTTGTCTGCGGCTTTTAATGCAGACTACATCATCTTAACGATTTTTTCCAACCTAAAGTTAAATGAATTCTTAAAATACATTGCATGAGAACATGAATAATACATTTGCCTTCAGTTACACCATTATCAGTTTCTTCTGCACCGCCTTCGGTTTACTATTCGCTGTCATTCACTATAACGTAAGATTATGAGAGCGTCATTCAATAAATCGCAACCGAACAAATCGACATTCAGGCCGGTTTAGACGTGTCGCTCGTAACGTATCTCTTGACCCACTTCTGTAAACGTGAAAAAGTCGAAGGCAGATGTGGGAGGCATAAGAATAACAGGCCTTGTACGTACAAAATTACACAACCAAATTTTTAAAAACGACGTCTAAATTCTAACAGATATTCTGTAAATAATGTGGTGTTCGTTAAGGCTGCAAAATGCCGTCTAAAATATGCTGACTACTAGATAACTTGTGGTTCTTAAGAGCATTCGACAGTTGATATACAGGGTGTTTCAAAAAGAGCTTTACAACTTTGAGTTCCTCATTCCACAGTTGGACGAAGATGACCAAGAAGGACGCATTCACTTCCAGCAAGACG
>JGI20166J26741_11451363_pt1 | contig 13465 bp, 8 predicted proteins | sample TergutCu122P5_FD_26741 | JGI IMG/M metagenome (IMG submission 26741)
TTTTTCTGTCTTTTTTGGATTAATGTTCAATCTAAAAGGACCACAAGGGCAGAACCCGAGGACCACTTGTGGTCCGCGGACCACAGTTTGAGAAAAGCTGGTTTAAATAACTTGAAGTGATGACGCGCGGTCGGTCAGTCTGTAGGCCTGTAGTTACACAGAGCACAAGGCAGAAATCCTGTTCCGGCAGGAGGGCCCCACCTGTAATTGACTGTTTCCGACTTACCGTACATTCCACGCTCTGGTGTGACGTTACACGGATGGATCGTCATCTTGACTGTCGGCAACAACTGTGTCATTTCCTTTGCATTGGATGCAAACCACTAAATACTCTGTGGAATCATTAGGGAACCTGCTTATTTGTAGGGAGATTCTAGTTTGATTCTGTGAATGAAACCATCTATACCGAGACACGTGATACGTGGTCATCTTCATTTATTCCACATGAAACCCCATATGTTAAATTGGCGGCCCGCGAAACTTCTAAAACAAACTGTGAATACAGCTGAAAGTTTACGACTTATAAATGGAAATATTCGCTTGGGAAAAAGGTAAAAATTTAAAGTGTACCTTTCTACACCATGAAGGTATATAGGGGAGACTAGAGGTATAGCTCCACTCATTCTTAACCTCTGCGTTATATGATGGTAATTGGTCAGCATCACGCCCCGGCCGCTTTACATCCTGAAAAATATCCCAGTACCCATTGAATATGAAGTAGGGCCTGGTCATTTTTGGATAAGAGATTGTCGGATTTTGAACCCCCGATCGTCCAGCCCATAGCCCAGTCTCTGCACCGACTACCTTTCGATTGGATAAGACTCTAAAAATTTGTTAGCAAATTGCCGGACGAAAATATTTTTTCCATTGCTTACTTAATGTCGCTAACAGATTGTTATATTTCCGAAAATTATTCCGTTTACTTGCCAGATATCTGCGACGTTTGGTAATACATATTTGTGAGAAGAATTACATTCATTCATGAAAAGAAACAAGCTTTCCGAAATATCAGGATTAACAAAGGCATATTTGTCACCAATACTCATAGTGTCACTAACACATTGTTGTATTTTTGTAGCATTTTACCTTTGCAATTATTTCTAAAATTTGGAGACCTAACTTCAGTAACGTAGCTTGCTTCGTCCCGGACGCACCACAAGAATATGACGTTCCTGACAAACATGCATGTAAATTTTAGGCTAGGCATCCCTTTGTGATTAATTGACAATATAAATGTTATTTCGCGCCTTATTCACAACTTATTCACATTTAAAGTTTATAAAACTATCACAGTAAGTGTGGCTACATGTTTTGACAATAGTGCTCATCCTCAGGGCATCAAATTTTACAAAAACCTAAAGGAGTTACATTTACACTCGCTTTTGTCATTCTATTGAGATTTCAGACGCAAGCGTCAAGTTATTTAAAATTAAAAATTTTATAGTTTTTACCTTTAAATGGAATAAGTTGTAAAGACGACAAGTAGTAAAATTTATGAAGATGCTTCTATTGTATATTCAGATGGGCAACGACTGCTTCCTTCTAATTTCTTAAAAATTTAAATTTCAAGCGACAGTTTATCAAACAGGCGGTTGGCAGAACTTAGATCGGAGACGAGAATGCGAGACAGGATTTAAGGTTCTGTGGTGGCAGACATAAAAACAAACATCGCGCTATAATCATGGTTCTTGCCACGAAATTTTAAGAAAGACCATAATTAAAATAATGTCCTGCTGTTCGCCCGTGAAAGGATTGTTTTCCTTGTCGGGATCACAGTGTACTGTAACTGAAATTTTGAGAAAGATTAACAGATGAAGAAATTAAATTAACTCGTGAAATACAGCTTACTCCGAAAAAGGATTCGAATCGTGTCCAAATGTTCTACCGCAAACTTTACACATCACTTTAACAGCCGTGGCTACCTTCCAGTCCAGCAAGAGTGCAAGGTGAACATCGTTATGTCTTAGTGTCTTCTATTAGGTTTGCAGTTTGCAACACAAAACAGAAACAGGAAAATGTTGATAATACTTCGGGCTTCTCCTGTTAGTATCATCAACCAATTCTCCACGTCAATTTTCATCTTAGTATATCTGCTATTCTTATCAGAAGGACAAGCGGTCGAAGCCTGGGAGCCTGAAAAAAAAAATTCTCTCGTGAACATCTTTGGACACGAAAAGGATTTCGCGTTAGCTCTATGAATACAAGTAAAAACGGGGTGGGACAGTAACTGTAATGTGCACAGGGAGGGGGAAAAAAAACTTTTGAGTGATACAGTTACCCTCCCGAAGTATGAAATGCTTACTTCCTGAATACATGACAATGATTTCGTTTTGTAGTCGACTGAGTTACTTCGCCATGAACCGCATTACGGAACCTCAGTGCAGTAGAAAGATCACATTCACCAAGCATTAATTTGTACTGTAGATTTCGATTTGTGATGTGGCTAAACACTGACATTAAGCAACTCTGTGACAAGAGAAAACGGGATTTCGACACCGTTAACGGAGACATAGTCATTCTTACAACATAATTCCCTAAGAATTACATTTTTTTGGGGGGGTGGGAGGGTTATCTCCTACCTTCTGAAAAAATGGTAACGAAGGCTATTGGTACACTAACGGACATTAGTACATTCTAATATGTAGGAAGTCTCACATAGTGGATAATTTTGTGCAGTTGTGTACTGCGCATTCGTTGAGACAGCAGAAGATCAATGACCACTTGTCTAGATACTGTGGTGGAATAACCGTCTGGCAACACCAATAAAACAGTAAGTTAAAAATGTTCCAACATTTTATGCGTTCTAGCCGAGCCTGAAACAATGAAATGAAGCAACAGATACATAGAGAAAACTGATTCTTAAGGAATAGATCAACAAATTTTTGGTTTTCATCTGCTGATTCTGGAACATGATAGACTGAGAAGGACGAGAAATATAACACATGTAACAGAAATAAGAAACGATTATAAAGTTTTACGGGGAACAAGGAAGTATACTTGCCAGGCCTATGCAAACAGCCTGCGAAATGTGTGTTTCAATAACGAACTTTCCAATGACTGAAGAAAATTTGAAGAATTTTTGTGTCAGGAGAACATCGGCTGGTAAACGGAGGAATCATGGTGTCATCGGGCGTTAAGACGGGAAGATATTTTAAGTCATAATAACACATCTATAGTGCGGCTGTGGAAATAAGGCTTTCGGATGTTGGAGAAGGCGATTTTCGAGGCTTACTCTTCTCCATGCTGTTTAATGGCTATCCTTTCCCCTTCTGGCTTACATAAACAAGTCCAAAATGCTTGTGGCTAGCGACGGCTATCATCACCATCCTTCCAGTGAACAGAAATGCTACATGTCTGCAGGGGAATGTAGGGAATTATATAGGAAGAGGAAGGGTAACAGCTCGAGGGCGAATTGTGGAAGGGGTCGATCCATAGGTCTGTTATCAGCGGCATCGGTTTAGAGGTAGATCCGTAGACTGGTTATTGGCTACCATAACGGAGGAATTTTGGAAATTTTTTCGGTTTCTCCAAGAATAATTCGTGACAGTTTCTTGAAAAAAAAAACTGTGAACGTCTGCACTGTGACATACAAGCCATTTGTTCCATCTTCCTCTCTCAGTGTGTTGTATATAAGCTTACAGGTGAAGAAGTTGTTGAAGTAAAGTAACAATAAAACTTGCAGTGGTATAGCAAACCTGGTTCTAAAACAAGTGAGATTGAAGTTAGTAGCAAATGACAAACCAATAGATGCCACACTGCACGTGGCACACCAATAGATTTCACACTGCATATGGCACATCAATAGATGCCAAACTGCACATGGCACACCAATAGATACCACGCTGCATATGGCACACCAATAGGTGCCACAATGCACATAGCACACCAATAGATGCCACACTTCTACTCGTATGAATAGCGACAGCAAGGTATGCAAGAACAAGTAGATATTATCATATTGAAATTGGAAGTGGCGTCAGTTGTAAAAAAGGGAATTTTCCCTCCCCACGCCATGAAGAAATACAGGGGAGAAGGGGTATAACTCCACTCATTCTAATACTCGGCCCTAGATAGAGTTGAATAACCCAGGGAAAGAATATGTTGTTAGTTTGGCCCCAGAGCCAGTCTGGTCTTCTGGTGAGAAGAATAATATCCTGCACCTAGCGGGATCCGATCCCCGCACGTCTAGCACGTAGCCTAGTCACTACAGCGACTACGCTACTCCGGGCTCTGACTTCAGTGGTAGATATGGAAATACTAACAAGCAATTTTCGGTTGACACAGTTCGCATTTTGATGCGTATTTGCGTAGTTAAGTTACGTAAACGCGTGTTTCAGTGTGGATGGCTGTCACGAGGCTTGATTTGGCCTTGCACCAGATATGAAACTAACCATAGGAAATGGCCGAGCGCAACGCGAGAGTCTGAAGTGGCACATTCTCACTCCTCCAACACCTCCCCCCTCTCTCCCCCAGCCATTCTGCAGGCGCTCCCGTCTAATCAACTGCTTTCCTACAGGATTTCCCACATCAATCTTTCTGTACGCCGTTTTGTATTCCCCACTTGTGCTAAATTTACTGTCCACCGTAAAGTCTCACGTTACAGAACTCCAGATCTCAAAGACTCCAATACAAAATCCCATTACAGAAGAAGACCTTAAGCTAGTAGGATTACTTGCAGAGTGAATGTCGGTAGACCTTTTAGGTACGTCTCGCGAGATTTTGTTCCATCACTGCCGTTTCCTTGTCTGGTTTCATATATCTAACATGAGTGTTACTTTAAAAGTAACGGGGTAATTAGGTGAAGGAATGAAGGCGCTACAGCCGAATTCTGAATTCTTTCAATGAAGGCATAACCTTGTGGCTTACCTTCTCTTGAAAGTGTTATTAAATATTTTTCACAATTAAAAATCTACTGTATTTAAACCCGTAGGCGTGCTGGAGTGTCTCGTGCAGTGAACATGAAAATTTTCAAGACGCGTTTCACTGTGTCATACAAAGTATAGTACGCTCAAAAACTGATAACTGGTGGCCCATTAACACGTCTGATGCTGTCCAACAATTTTGCAAAGACAGTCATAACAAAAGGTTGCCGTGAAGTCTTTGACGAAACGAATAGCTGGATTAATTTAATAAAGTATCCAACTTCAAAGGCAGGTAACGTTAGCGAGCTTAGGCTGATGTCACTTGTCAGGAGAGTGCGCGAACTCGTGTGCATCTAGATCAATGTGTTCCTGCAGTCAGAGCGGTGGAGGTGCCAGTTTTCGTCTGATTACGTTGTAGCTACAATAATGTGACAGATAGGAAGACCGTAAGTTTTGTAAGACCCGAATTGAACACTTTCACGCAAAATGATTGAGGCTTTATGGATGTAAACCTGTGATACCGTACAAGCCCAAACACAAGGCTACTCCCTCCTTCCCATTAGGTTCTCTAAAAAAAACTCAGAAAATTTAGACTATTTAATAAATAGGTACGGTAACTTTCAACCTAGGGCAACCACGAAGGCCCAGAAGGGGAGTAGTGTTATAGCTCGACTCTTTCTTCAGCCTCGGCGCTAGATGGGAGTGGGTGGTCAAAGCCACGCCTCGGCCGCTTCATCTTCGGGAAAAAGAACCGTTGCCCATTGTACAGGAGGTTGCGTGTGCCCCAGTGCCAGCTTGGATGAGTGCGGAAGATCTCGCCACCCACCGGGATTAGATTCCCGGACCGTCCAGCACGTAGCGAGTGGCTGCACCAACTACGCTTAGTTTACAGTGCGACTAAATTCTGAAGGTTGTATTGGAATACTGGCTGAGGAAGAATAGGGCCGTAAGATGCATTATTGGTCACTGTTGACTAGGAAGTGACGTGTCCCTGACGTGTTACTGGGAAATGACGTAAGGCCTTGCTTATATGGCGATTCATACTTTCTGTATGGCCATTTCCGAAAATGTAAACATAACTTCATGTCCTGACTTTTACGGAATTTTTTACTCAAACAATTAGGACCATCGATCAGTGAGTACCGGATGTCTGTGACGTGTTTTGAGGTTACGTCATTTCCATCTGTCAATATAATTATATGCAAAGTTTGTGTCATTCTTCGCGGTTAGTGTCGATAATGTTCAGGTACTGCGCAAACACATAAATGGCATGCATACAGAAATTTATCTCCTCTATACGGCAGTAAGCACATGGACTCTGGAACAACTGTATAAAAAACGCTTCATGTTCGTCGCAAGAATCCAACACAAAATCGTTATGCAGAAAAACTGCAATGAAAATAACGTTATACGTGACGAATTTGAAAGATTTCCAAACAAATCGAAAATAAAGTCAAGGAGAAAAGATGTACAACTTTTGAAGTTCAGTCTTGTGCACCTGTGTTAAAAAAAAATACGATTTCGTAACGAACGGTAAGCAAGAGGTTTTAATCACCTGAAGTGCTGAAAAGAATTTACAGTTAAACGGAGCTCCCTGAACATGGTGTCAGCAGACACTGAAACGCGCCGGATCCGTAACTAATGTGATTTGGTGTATATAGTGTGTTGCATAAGTGCTGGTTAATAAATGGTGAAGTGGTATGTGTGTTGAAATAATGTTAAATAAACGGTGTACCCACCACACAAAATTTCGGTGTGGAATCCTGTCTTGGCAGATTGATTAACGCCGCATTTTAACGGACTTGAATATTAGATAAATGGAAAACATGAACAGGAAAGCAAGGGAGCAGTCGGAGTATTCTGAGGTGGTGGTCCAGCACTAAGGCCGTCAGACGGAATAGTCAGTCCTGGACGGATACAGCCATTTTCAGCATCGCTTTCCAATCAAATCTCGACGCGGAAAAGGGCTGTTTTTCGTGGATTCCCTCAGTCCTTCCAGGAAAATGTAGGGAAAATCTGTCAAAATATGTCAAAAGAGCTTCGGCCCACATCCTTTACAATTATGCACAGAAAAAGCGTCATTCAACACAAAATAGTGCGAAATACTGACGGCGTTGTTAAACAAACAGTAAATAAATAAATGTTTATGTACTCGAGAACGCTTGGCATTGTACGCAGGAGGACGGACGGACGGACGGACGGACGTGTATGACTATATCTCTCTCTACTGCCACTAATGAGGAAGTTGGGAATTAACGCACGGCCCTTCTACGTCCCTCCTCCTACGCCCCGTATCTATGCTGCGGCCTGCCTGAGCCCCAGTTTGGAAGCCTGCTGTTCTAAATAACAATAAAATAACGAAACTCCGCAACTTCCCGGAGTGTCTGTAGCCTACTAGATGTTATGGTGCGGAAAATGTTCTCACAATCGTGGTTTTCATCATTTATGATCTATTTAACGATTTATAGATTAAAATGATAAAATGTCTGGCGAATAATGGCGTCGAAATAGCCGGTTCTGGCATAATTTGAGGCAATCTTCCGGTATTTATGAAGATGGACTGAGGACACCCGCGAAACATGAAGTAAAGATGTTCAGCCTCCGATCCATATCATTTGGATTCGAAGCAGCAAATCTAAGAGCTTGATCGCGATGTTCTATACTTTCTCCTTTGCAATTTTAAAACCGCTTGTTGCAGAGCAAGTAGTACCAATAACTTACCGACGTTTCGGAACAAGCTGTCGATCCCATCTTCAAGGGTCGCTGGGTAATAGCCCAGAAGATCGCACTTCTCCTCTACTTCGTGGCTGAAGCCTGAAATCACGCTTAATGCAGAGTTATTCACCCGAAACGTCGCCTATGTATAACTGTCGCACATTTAACCTCCCGTTCATATTGACCTTCCAGTGAGAAAACAAATCTAATTAACTGCACGAAAAAGAGTTTTCAGGAGTTAATAGTCGATCGGTTAGTCAAGAAATTGTTGCTCTTTTAGGTAGTCCCAACTTTTAATATTGCATTCAGAAACGCCTGCCAGTGGGATCACCCTAGTCAGATGGGTCGACTTCAGCCCACATATGTGCCCCTAAACCGTCCCACAGAGGTTTTTAAAATTTGATATTCCAAAATACCACGAAAAGTTGCCGGCTTATTCTGATTTTCAGCCGTACCGAACCATAATAAAGTCTGATTTATTTAGGGTCATAAATGGGTAAAGACGTCGAAAGTTGGGCGGACTGAATTGAAAGTCAGGCCTTTGGGAATTTTACGTACTACATCGGTGTTTCTGGACTGGAAATCCTTTACGTTCAGCCGAGTGGGGCATCAGGTTTCCAAAAATAAAACTTCCCTCAATTGTTAATAAAATAATGAAATCAACAATTAAACCATCAAGTTTCATTCTTAACACAGCTCCAAATTTTTGTTTTGATTCTTTGGCTGCACGTTCCTCTCCTCGTAAGAACCACCGTCAGGCAATTCTGTATAAAACGTCTAAATAAAAGTGTAAGTGTATCCTAAAGTACGCACATCCATTGCGGGGTCCCGCAACTCTAAATCTTTTACTATACCTTTTCCATCCTCATTTAAATCATTATAGTAACTATTATGTTGTCGCGTTTTCTTTTTGAAACTTCAATTACTAAAAACGCTTAAAATTACAACAACCTAAATGATGATGTCCCTAATAGGTAACAGTCTTCTGCTGAGTATTTTTTTCCGACTTTTAAATTTTTTCTATACATACGAGGTGTGTATACGTCTTTTTAATTACTTATTATATTTATTCGATGGTGAAGTCCGTATCTCATTGTGGAAAAACCTTCATATATTATTACGTTTTCTCGTATCTTGGAAGGTTTTGGAAACTTTTTTTTTTTTGGTAGCCAAATAAATTTAGATATATTCTTCCATTTATGTACACTATGTGTGTACGTTATAAGCATTAACTAAGGTGTTCATAGTCGTAAAAATGCATTTCTCGGAAAGAAGCGAGCTTTGTTCTTATAGTGGTGGGTCTGACAAATTGACAGATAGAACGGAAGGTGCGCAGGCTATAAACCGCTGTAGTACATTGTGAGGTACAAGGTTTGCAGGCTTGTTATTAATAGCATTCCACGATCAGAAGGCTGTAACCTAGTTGTCGTAGAATCTGTTATCGTCAGGGGCCAGTGATCTGACCGGTCCAGCAGTCGCCAGATCTGGCGGAGCACGTGCCAGACGACGCCGCGATAACTGCAAACATCCAAGCAACATCAGCAGCAGTTGCGAGTAATCGGACGGAGTCTTAAAGCAGCATTTTCGTTTTTGCTGCCACCAGCAGACATCAGTTAGTAACCTTGGGCAGCTTTTCAAAACATTCCCTATGTCCTTGCTCACATTCTCCCGCCGTATTGGACGATACACTGAGCCATTTGCATCCAGTCCATAGTGTCTGCTGGGTTCGATTCTCGGTCTGAACGTCGGCTACACCGACGAAGTTTTCGTCCTTCTTGTGACAAGTTTCAGACTTTAAACTAGATCTTCTCTTTTCTAGGATGTTACCCAGCATAGATTTGTAGTTACTTACCGAAGTTTCGAGACAAACTATCGGTCTCATCATCAAGGGTCAAGCCGGACTGCTTGACCCTTGAAGACTGGACCGATAGGTTGTCCCCAAAAGTCAAGAAATAACTACAAATCAACGCTGCGTAACATCCTAGAAGAGCGAAGATCTAATTGACACCGCAGGGGAACTGAAATCGCGAATTTCAACTGGTCACATCCATTACCTTCTCAACATCTCATTTCATCATTCGTTATTCCACATGCCTTTACCATCCTTGTTGTTGACAGTGTCGTTAAATACACGTAAGAAGCATTTCGGAAACATCGTATTGACTGGAATTAGTTGTTGCAGGATGAGGCGGGGTGTAAGCCGAGATGCCGTGAACTATGGATTCTACAAAACAGGGAATCTCTTGAGCAGGTGGAAGACTATCGGCGTCTAAGTACTTTGCTGCACGCAGTTACATCATAGTTGATCCCCAAGCCCGCTCAACACGTGGAGACACTGAACGTAAAAGTGTCTTTAACCCTTTACTTGGCAAACCCGAGAAAGAAGATCGAAACAATTTTTAAAACTTCCGAGCTAGTTTTTATGGAGTAATGCTTTATATTACTAATACATTTTGTGAAATGGTAACAAAACAACCTAAGTATTGATTGGGATTTTTATAAATTTTTATTTTTATCAGTATATTAGCATCTCACATGATGTATAGAAAAATACAGGGACAAAATTATAAAAATAATTATAAGTACACTTATTCATTCTGTGTATTATTTTTCATGTTGTCTACATGCAGACAAAATTTTGCCTAAGTTGCCCAAACCAAACAAAGGTTGAGCGGGCCTGTTTTAAGTAGCTGGTTCGCTGGTTCCTGAAGTATATGGAAGCCTGAATTTTATCCAAATGACATTTAAATATTAGTTCCTAACTTTATAGTAAGCCGAGCGTCTTCACCGTCAATATCAGTCACTAATGTTGTATAGAGAAATGATCAGTGTCTGTTGTGAAGAACTCATGAATCACATTAACACGTGTACATTATGTGGGTAAAATTCTGGAATTTTTAATATTGGCAGGTTGTAGTCCTTAATAGATTAAACACTCCACTTTAAATGGTAATTGGTTGGTCCTGTAGGTTAGCTGGTTTTTATTAGTTAATTACACAGTTTACGTTTTGGTTAGTTAGTTACTTAATCTTTCTGATCATTAAACAAGATTATTTTTCATCTCTTTCGAACTGTGGCCTGGTTCCATGAAGCGAACAGCCTCGAGTGACATGCACTCACTGAATAATGAATACAGATGATACTATGTGACAATGTTGCAAGAGGCAAGCATAGTCGATGGCAAATTGCAGGATGATTCTGAACCATCACTAAACCTTATCAGTTGTTAGGTGTTTCGTATTTCGTAGCTGCCTAGTTTGGTCGCTTTCCCGAAAATGATTTCCATGATTTTTCTTAGTCTTTCCTAGGAAACGATTGAATAGTGTTCTCAAACAAGCTAAGACAGCGTCCTACCAAATCCATTCCAATTCGCGATATGCAGTTATCACATCATCTCATTCGACATGAAGCAAACTTCAAAATTGTTACAGAGTTTTCATTTCACCCAGGCATCAATTATCACACGATCGAATTATTTACTGATATCCAGGTAGCCGAAACCGAAGGATCAACATTTTTAACACCAAGGTCTGCCATTAGATAGCTATAATCCTCACCAAATTAATTTTTTAAATGTTACTCTTCTATCTCTGTCCCATTCTTCCAGTTGGTCGCTTTCCAACAGGGATCCCCACATAAAATCTATACCTCATCCATTTTTTGTCACCCTAACCTAGCCTGAAAGCTGTAACAGGATAGCTTCAAGAACAAATAAGCACGCTAAAGTGAAGAAAAGGAGACGTGGAGGAACAGCTCCACGTATTCTTAACGTTTGGACTAGATGGAGTGGACATCTTCCCACTTCGGTCCGCGGCTAAATAGTTCCCTTATCCAATTAGATAGAGTGGACGCTGCGGAGAGGATAAAAATTCCAACCTTCTGCGGGCAGTCGAAACCATCCATATTCCTCGGTCGACGAACTAGTAGTCTAGTTACTATGCTGACTGAGCTATACAAGCTTCCAAACAAGCAGGCAAAGGGGACGAAGACAATTGACTACAGTTTGAACGATGCCTCTTATTACGGAGCCTTAGGCATCCCAGTTAACTGCTCTGTGGAGCGGGCAAATGTCTTGATTAGCCTAGGCGTCTCTTACCTTGCCGTTTTCAAACCTAACTGTAATATTTCTTGATAGTCACATGAATACTACACGTCATTATGCTAACAACATTAGGTGAAGACTACAAAATTTCGTAGCTACTTACTGTGAGGGTTTCTAAATTGATTTGTCAGTCTGTCTCTCCCTCCAACCACTCACACGCCCACACATCCACCCCCACCCCCAACCCCCTCCTTACCCATAAGTCTGTTTGTGCACTCCATCTATAAACACAGTGTATATAATCACAGCCTCTTCCCAAGCGAGTTATCGGACGATCTAGTGCTTCCTCTTTCAATTTCGATTGTCTTCTCTTTTTCTTAAAGTCATCCAGTAACTGCTTATATCTTCTTCTTCTAATTTTTTCCTTCTGTCTTTCCGTCAATAGCGTGTTTTAGAGGCAGTTCGTACGCAAGATGTGACCAATACACCTCAACCTTCCTTCTTTTTATTGTATGCACGATGTTCCTTTTTCCTTGACTGTATGTAACACTTCGTCATTTCCACACTGTCTGTCCAACTGATCTTCATCCTTTACCAGCACCACAATTCAAAACTTTCGAGGTATTTCTATCCACCTTCCGATGTGTCCAAATATCAGCACCAAAGAAAGCTATGTTCCAAATGTAGCATTTCTCTAGTTTCTGCCTTAAATTTAAGTACATTCTATTTAAGCAACACATTTTCTGGTTACTTTAGAGTAAATGAGGAATAGCACGTAAGATTAGAGGTTCTGTCTGCGGTAACTGAAGAATATTGTATTCCGGGGCGTGACATCGTACATTGTGATGGAAATGTGCCGACGTTTGGAATAAACCTGCTGCCTCTGTCTCCAGGTGAAGGCAAAAAGTTTATCTTTACCTTCGGAAAATTTCTACCATACTGCATGACGTCATGTCCCTAACGACGGTATTCTTCAAGGAATAACCCAGTTAAGTTAGAACTAACCGCCAAGTGTCTATGCGGCCATTCACGTGACTTGTACCCTGTTGAAGCACTCGTTTAATGGAGATGAGAAGGAAAGCTGCGCACTTTACTGTGAAACAGAAGCAGCTGCGCGGCCTTCGTTGTGCTAACTATATGTTTTTATCAAGGCTGTAAAACGAGACCATGCGATGAAAATCTTCATAAATGGAATGTAACAAATTTTCCAATACGACTTTAAGCGGAGTGACGAAAATATCTGGCTCGTATACTTTTGACACGCACTCGCTACTCTCATGATGATTTAACCCTTTAAATCATAGTGATTACTTTATGTACCTCTAGGTTTAAAATTAAAAAATTCTACATTATGACCACACAGTGCGTGTGTGTGTATGTGTGTGCGTGTGTGTTTTGTATGGATCGCAGAACAAACCGCGACTCCTTTCCTCATTAACATTAACTGAATGGTTTTTATAACCGAAATGGAGTGTCTACTGCACGGTACGAGTTGAGTCTTTAAGTATAATTGAGGTTATTATTAATTTTTAAATGGCTAATAGATCGAAATTTGGAAGAACAAAATATTAACCCCTACTACGTCTGTGTAAGTACAAAAGAAACAAGAAAGGCAATGTACGTGTAAGGTAATACATGGCGCTTTCGCGTAATGTTTATACCCCCTTGGCTCTCCTAAGAGCCTAATATAATTTCAGCCGAAGAGGGCGATTCTATGGAGATGCAATGCCGCCGGAAACAAAAAAAAGTTCTTAGGTCTTCATGTAAAGTGTCCGAAGCTTTTGCCCGATTGTAACCACATTTGGAGTTTCTAAGCAGATGCCGCCTTTTTTTTTGGGGGGGGGGG
>JGI20166J26741_11451585_pt1 | contig 13464 bp, 5 predicted proteins | sample TergutCu122P5_FD_26741 | JGI IMG/M metagenome (IMG submission 26741)
GCCGCCGACAGCGTTGACCGTGCCGCCGTTGATGGTGATGCGGCTTCCCGTGGTGTAACCCACGCCGCCGCTGTTGCCGCCGCCGATACCGGCGCCGTAAGAGCCGCCGGTGGCGTTGATCGTGCCGCCGTTGATGATGATCGTGCTGTTACTGTAGGTGGTGTTGCCGTTGCCGCCGCCGATGCCGGCGGAGAGGTTGCTTCCTTTGGCGTTCAGAACGGCGTTGGCATCGGCGCTGTCAATCGTCAGCGTTGCGGCGGAAGTCCCGATGGCCGGAGCATTGGCGCCCCCCTCCACGGTGTTGGTTGAACCATCCGCCAGAACAAGCGTCACTTTGGCATTCGCGTTCAGCAGCAGCGCGTCTTGGCCGGAACCGAGGCCGGTGATGGAAGCGTTGGCTAGCGTGATCGTCGCTGTTGCGTTAGCCGCCACTGCAAGGCGGCGCTGGCTGGGGTTGGGCTGCTGGTTATCGTGGATGACGATCACGTTCGCGCCGTCAAGGACGGTGTAAACGCCATCCGTGCCGCCCGAATACGTCCACCCGTCGCCGCTGGCGGGCGGGTTGGTATTGCTCAAATCAATGACGTTCGAGCCCGCCGCGCTCGACGCGAACACCGCCGCTATGGTGTGGTTGCTTGCAACGTTCGTAAAGGTATAGCTGCCACTCGCCACTGCGGCAGGATTGTTAGTGCCGTCCACCAGTACTTGGGTGATGGAATACCCGGCGGCGGGCGTAATCGTGAACGCAACATTGGCACCGTTGCTGGCGGTAACGCTGCCGGACGGGGATATGCCGCCGCCGATGCCCGCCGACGCAGCGATGGTGTTAAGCGTAATGGACGAAGGCAGTGCGCTGCCTAAATAACCGCCCTCGCCAATATCCGCACCAGCGGTGTAAGCCAAGCCGCCAATTGTGTATCCCGCACCGCCAGTGGCGTTTACCGTGCCGCTAGTGGCAATTGAAATCGTACCTGCCGGGACCGGCGAGGTTTGATTGGTGCCGCCTGAGCCAATGCCGGCGCCGCCACCGAACTGATTGAAGCCACCGCCACCATTGGCAGTTACCTCGGCGTTATCCACGATTGTGATCGTGCCGCCTGTGGCTAACTCGCTGCCGCCAATGCCAGCGCCACCATCGCTACCGCCTAAAGCCTTTACCTTGGCGTTGCCACTGACCGTAATAACGCCGCTCGCATAACCCTGATTGCCGCCAATACCAGCGCTGTATCCGGTACCAGTGGCAGCTACGTTGGCGTTGCCGCTGATCTTGATGGTGGCACCACCACTATCGCCGATGCCAACGCCACCACTTGGGCCAGAGGCATTAACCGTGCCGCCGGTGATCTCAATTGCGCTGCTCGTGCTGCTGTTGCCAGTGCAGCCGCCAATGCCTGAACCACCATAGCTGCCACCCGTGGCCGTAACCGCGCCGCCAGTGATGGTGATGACACCTGGATTGGCTCTGCCATTAAAGAAGTTGGTGCCTCCGATGCCAGCTCCGCAGAAGTCGCCGATGGCTGCAACCTTACCGCCGGTGATGGTGATAGCGCCGACTTCGCCGCTATAACCGCTGCCGATGCCAGCGCCATATTTACCGCCGGTGGCAGTAACCTCGCCACCGTTGATGGTGATGACGCTGCCTGCGCCGCTGTAGTAGCCATAGCCACCGCCGATACCGGCGCTGTACCAGTTGCCGTTGGCGTTGATCGTTCCGCCGTTGATGATGACGGCGCCGCTTGGGCTGCCATTGCCGCCGCCAATGCCAGCGCCATAGCCGCCGCCGGTGGCGTTCAAAACGGCTGAATCATCGCCGCTGTCAATCGTCAGCGTTGCGCCGGTGGTTTGGATGCCAGCGCTGTTAACGCCGCCTGCCAGGATGTTGGTCGAGTTCCCTGTCAAAACAAGCGTCACATTTGCACCTGCGTTCAACAGCAACGCACTTTGGCCGTCACCTGGATCGGTGATTGATACACTGTTTAGCTTGACGGTTGCAGTCACGCCAGACGCCACAGCTACACGATTGCCAGTGCTGGCGTTCGAACCGGTGACGATGACGGTATCGGTTCCAGTGTTCTGATTGACGGTGTAAACGCCGCTTGCGTAGGCCCAATGCGTGCCAGTTGTTGGCGGCGCTGGATCGCTTACGTCGATGGTCAGGCCGCCGCTGGCCGCGTGCGAAATACCAGGCGTTAGCAGCAACACCCCGGTCAGGAAAACCCAACTGAGTGCGAACAGGAAATACCGGTTGCACCACCTGCAAATAGACATAAGCGGAACGCCATCCGTCCAAGAAATGGAAGAAACCTTGTTGGCTGTTACAGGCATGGTGTCAGGTTCCTCTCATGTGTTGATTCATATTCATCATCGAGGTCAATGCGCGCTTCATGTGATTGGTCCTACATGCCGCAAATGCGCGGCAAAGACCGCCCCGCATGGGCGGCCAGGGTTTTTTGCTGTTCAAGATAGCTGGCGTAAGCAGGCCAGCCGCCTGCCAGCCACACGATGGTGTGCTGGCCATGGGCATCCTGGGTGTTTTGCCGTTGCTGCCACAGCGCCTGGGCCTGGGCCAGTTGCTGCGCATCGGCGGCCACTACCAGCCAGCTGGCGGGCGCGGGCAGCGGCTGGCGGTTTATTTGGCGCTCCAGTTCCTGCACCGCCTGGGCGGCTGGCGCTCCCAAGTCGAGCACCTGATCCGTTGGCACGGGCAGGCTTTGGCGTTGCCGCGCGCTCAAGCCAAGCGCAGCGATGCGCCACAGGCCATCGGCCGCGCCCAGCCACAAGTCTTGCGCGCTGGCCTCGCCCGGCGGGAGCAGCGCGCTGCCGCCCGCCTGGATGGGCTGGCCGGCCAGGCGCCATGAGCGCACGCCGCCCAGCAGCACGTGCACGCTTTTGAACTGGCCGCTTTGGCGCAAGGTGAGGCAGCGCCCGGTGAGCGCCCTCAGATCGGCGCCGCTGCCAATCAGCACCAGGGCTTGCCCCTGGAGGAAGGTCTTGCCGGCCAGGTCGCCCACCCAGGCCGACGTTGGGCACGCCTTGCAATCCCATGCGGCGCACGCTGGCGGCGTCGCGCACGTCCACCCATTGTCCGTTTGGGCCTTGGGCCAGCGCCTGCGCTTGCAGCCAGCCGGCCCAGCAGGCGCGCTCGGCCTGCTCGTAGGGCGCGGGCGGCGGCGCGCCAAACTCGGGCGCGCGCGAGGGGCCGTCTTGCTCGCGCAGGCAGCTTTGTTGCTGCTGCGCTTGCTGCTCTTGCGGGGCGCTGCCCTGGCTGGCGCAGCCGGCCGCCAGCAGCGCCAGTGCGCCGGTTGCCGTCCAGTTGCGCCAGCCGAACATGTCTGGGTTGCCTTTCGTGCCCGTGGTTTTTTGTTGGGGATTACGCCCGGCGGCGCACGCGCGCGCCGCCCAGTCCCGCCAGCCCCAGCAGCGCGGCCAGCAGCGCCAGCGCCCAGCCACCAGGCGCCGGGATGGCTTCGACACCGGTCAGGCTGCCGATGATCGGGCCGCCCGGGTCGCGGATGATGCCGTTGACCGTCAGGTCATCGTCGCCCTTGCCGCCGTCCTGGATGGAATAGGTGATGGTGTTGCCGTTGATGCTCAGGCTGCCGGGTATGTACCAGATGGCGTTGCCGTTGCTGCCCGGGGCTTTGCCGTGTTTGGCGTAGCCGCTGACGCCGTTCAGGCTTGGCCAGGTGGTGCTGATGGTGACGATGCTGCCCGGATCGCAGCCGACCAGCTCGAACTCGAACAGGCCATAGGGCAGCTTGAAGGACTTCTGGTTGGGCGGCAAGATGGCGTCGCCGGCGGCAATCATTTGGGTGGCCGAGGGGTTGAACACGCAACTGTCGCCCCCGCCCGTGACGGTGGCGATCATGACGCCGCCGCCGGTGACCGGCACGCCTTCAAAGCGCTTGCCGGAGTTGGTGGCGGCCAGGTTGGTGAACGCGCCATACAGCGGCTGCGCCACGCCAGCGGCGCTGACGATGGCCTGGAACGCGCCTTGCTGGCCGTTGGCCACCATGGGCGGCGCGCTGGCCGTGCCGTCGGCCGCGCTGTTGACGCTGGCGCTGATCTGGCCGCCGCCAAAGCTGGCCGAGGGGCCGCTGGCGGGCAGCGTGAACAGTACCGGCAGGTTGGCTTGCGGATTGCCCTGGGCGTCGGTCACGCGCACGCTCATGCGCTGGCCGTAGGCGGTGTTGACCGGCGCGCTTTGGCTCAGGCCGCCGGTGGCTTGCAGTTGCAAGGTTGGCGCGGCCTGGCTGTTGGTCAGTGCAATGCTCAGGCCGCCGCTCAGGCCGCTGACGCTGACGCTGGCCTGGTGGCTGCCTGCAATGCCGTTGGCGGTAAATGCGGGCGAGCTGGCCTGGCCGTCGCTGCCGGTATTCACGCTGGCGCTCGGGTTGCCGGCAAAGCTGGCGCTGGGGCCGCTGGCGGCAAATTCAAAGTGCACCGGCACGCCCGCAAGCGGCTGACCGGCTGCGTTGAGCACTTGCACCACCAGCGGCGCGCCAAATTGCGTGCCAATCTGGGCCGTTTGGGCGGAGCCGGAGACCAGCCGCAGCGCGGCCGGGGTAGTGTCCACGCCGGGGCCGGATGCGGTATTGGTGAGGCTGAACGCTACCTGCGCAAGGCCAGCGGCTTCGGCCGTGACGGCATAGCTGCCCTGGATGGCATTGGCGGTGGGCGCCGGGCTGATGGCCAGACCCTGGGCATTGGTGGGCACTTCGACGCTGACGCTGGCGCCAAAGCGGGCGCTGGGGCCGCTGTCAGGAGCGGTAAAGCGCACCGGCACGCCAGCTACCGGCTGCCCTTGATCGTCTTGCACCTGGGCGATGAGCGGGTTGGCGAAGGCGGTGGCTACCGTGGCTGACTGGCCGGAGCCGGACTGCACCAGCAGGCGCGCCGGTTGCGGCTGCGCCGGGGAGCTGTACTGCTGCTGGGCCAGGCCGATCCAGCGCGCCACGTCCAGACGCAGCGTGTCCGCCGGTATTGCGTGCGCACTGGCCAGTGCATCAAGAATTTCTTGCAGGCGCGCCAGTTCTTTGAGCGCCGTGTCCCAGCCGCCTTGCAGTTGGGCGGCCCTGGCCGCGTCCGCCTTCTGGCGGGCCTGTTCGATCAGCGCCTGGGCGGCCTGGTCACTGCTGGTCAATGCCGTCAGGGCCGCGCTTGCCTGCGGGATCAGCTCGTCCAGTCCGATTATGGTGATGGTCTGGGTTGCGGTATCGAGGACGTCACCGCTGCCGCTTAGCAGCAAGGTCTGTACCTGCAGCGTGCCCGAGGTCTGTGGCAGGATCAGCCGCAATTGGCTGTCCTGGCTTTGGCCGGGGTCGAGCTGCCAGCTCCATTGCACTGCTTGCGCGCCGGCGCTGGCTGGCGCCGGCTGGGCATCGGCATAGGTGACGCCGGCTGGCAGTTGCACCTGCAGGCTGGCGGTTTGCGGCGCAGCGCCCTGGGCAGCGTTGCTGCGCACGGTGGCTTTGAGCGGCAAGCTGGCGCCAGCCAGGGCGGGGTCGGCGCGCGTGACGGGCGTGAAGGCCAGCAACTGCTGGCTGGCGTAGCTGCTCCAAAATGATGCCGCCGGGCCTTGCAGCGTGGCCAGCAGGTCAAAGCCCATGCTCCAGGCTTGTCCGTGGCCCCAGGTGGAGCTGGCCATTACGGCCGCGCCGCTGCCGGTTGCCTGGGCCATTTGCCAGGCTGGCGCTTGCAGTTGCAGGCCGTATAGCGCCCCGGCCACGGGCTGCGGCGTTGGTTCGTTGGGGAACGTCACTGTCTGGCCGCTGCCGATGGCGGGGCTGACCATGCGCGCGCCCAGCACATCGGCCAATTGGTTGATTTGGAGGTCGCCGCTGGCCGGGCCGGGCAGGCCATCGGCCACGGCCGTGGCGCCACGGCGCACGGCGGCGCGCAGCTCGGCCAGCGCCTGGGCGTCGAGTTTTTCGGCGCCGCCATGCAGCCACAGCACGTTGTATTGGTTGCCGCGCTGGGCGGCGTTCCAGTCCGCCAGCGTGGTGACGGTTTGCAGTTTTTGGACACGGGCGGCCAGCACGGTCTGGGCGGCTTGGGCGGCCTGCTGTTCACAGCCAGCTTGCTGCGCGGCATCGGTTTGCGGGCAGGCCAGCAGCATGAGCACGCGCGCCTGGGCGGGCAGCTCTTGCGCCATTTCAAGCGCCCGGGCCTGCTCGGCCAGTACGGTCAGGCCCAGCAGCGCGCTGTTGTTGCCGCTTTGCGGGTCGGCGGTGGCGGCGCTGACGCTGGCCGGCCAGGTTATGGCCAGGTCGTGGCTGCCGCTGGGCTGATCGGCCTTGATTTGCAGGGTGAGGGTGGCGTCCTGGCCAGCGCTTAGCCCGCCCAGCGTCCAGACGCCGCCAGAGTAGCTGCCCAGGCTGGCGCTGGCGCTTTGCAGGCTCAAGCCGGCCGGGATGGCCAGTTGCGCCACTGCGCCTTGGGCGGCGGCCGGGCCGGTGTTGCGGATGGTGACCGTGACGCTGGCGGCGTCGCCGCCGCGCAGTTGCGCGCGGCTGGCCTGGATGGCGATCGACAGGTCAGCCTGGCCGGTATTCTGGCTGGCATCAGGCTTGCGCTTGGAGATCAGGTAGCCCTGGGCGGCGGTGCCCGCGGTCAGCACGATGTCCTTGATCAGGCCGGGCTGGGCTGTGCCGCCAGCGCTGCCGGCTTGCCAGACGCCGTTGATCCAGCCGTCTTGCACCGCGGCTTCGAGCTGGTAGCGCCCGGGCGCCAGGCCGGTGAAGCTGAAGGCGCCGGACGGGTCGGTCCAGGCGTTGCTCAATACGTTTTGGCCGGCATCGGTTACGCCCTTGAGGATGATGCCCAGGTTGCCTTCGGGCAGCTCGCCAGCATCGCGCACGCCGTTGGCGTTGCTGTCCCGGTAGGCGCTGCCAGCCAGGCTGGCGGTTGTCCCTTGAGCAAATTCAAGGGTGTATTGGCCGGTGCTGTTGCTGTCAAAGATGTGCACAAAGTACGACCAGCTCAGGTCGGCATTGCGGGTTTTGGACAGCCAGGCGTTTTGCACGGGCAAGACTTTGCCGTCGCTGCGCACCACGCGCACGATGGTCTTGGCGCCACGGAACGGGTCGGCCACCTGGGCATGCACCAGGTTGGGGGTGGGCGCAAAGCTCATGCGCGCCGACGTGCTGGAGACGTTGGAAAGGCTGGCTCGCCCGGAGACATCGGCTACTTCGGCGTCGCCGCCACCCGAGTCATAGACCCAGTAGCCTGTGCCAGCCTCGGCCAGAAAGTCGTAAACGCCGTCATGGCCAGGCAGGTCGATCAGTACGTCATGCACCAGTTTATGGGCGCGCACTTCCTTGATCAGCGAGGTGACGGCGCCGCCCAGCGAGTCGGCATGGGTAAAGCTGGCGTCAAATTCAACGAAGCGCCCGGCCAGCGTGGTTTGCATGACCCAGCGGCCAACCTTGGCTTGCTGGCCCGGTATGTCGCCAAAGTCCAGCAGCAGGCTTTTGCCAAGCATGTCGTTGCCGACGTAGCCGCCCAGGATTTGAAAGTCGATCAGCAGGCCCTGGTGGTTTTCTACTATCCTGGGCTGGGCCGTTTCGATGGTGGTGTGCATCGATACGCCAGCGCCGATGTTGGCGATGCGCACGCCCAGGGTAAATGGCTCGATTGGCTCAACCTCTGGCGTGAGGGCATCGTCGCCATAGACGTCGGTTGGCAAAAAGTAGTCCAGCACCAGCAAGGGCTGCGGACGCACGATGACGTAGTCGGGGGTGACTTCGACGGCGGTGGTCTGGCCAGCCAGGGTGTAGCTGACTTTGGCGCCGATGTAGTACATGCGCCCGCCCGCGGTATCGCCCCCGGCGCCTTGCGCCGGGATGAGCAGCCAGTGGATGTCGGCGGTGGTTTTGCCGGGCAAGGTGCCCGCGCCGTCAAAGCTGTCTATGCCCGTCATCCGGTCAACGCGCTGAAAGAAGGTGGCGCCTACAGCATTGGGGTCGGTGGTGACGGTGACCGGCTGCTGGTCCTGGTCCAGGTAGGTCAGCTCGATTTTGACGTTGGTGATGGCATCTTCCAGCCCGTTTCTGATGACCATGTGCGCATCAAAGGCTTGGCGCTCCAGCGAGAGCTTTTGCTCTATGACTATCTTGACTTCAGCACAGTCAGCCTCTTGCGCCCGCGCGGCAGCCGGCCATGCCAAAACCACCAGGGACAGCAGCGCCAGCCACCACCCGGTCAAGGTCAGCGCGCCTTGCCTGAACCATACAAATTGATGTGCCACCATCGCGTCCTCTCGCTGCCCAGTCGGCCAAGCCCACTAAAAAAGACTTCGCCACCTCAAAAATTCACCCTCACCACATCAGGATGAAGTACAACGAGTTGCAGTCTACAAACTTTGCCGCTTGGTAAAGCAAAGTAAATCAAGAAAAACAGCACTTCCGGTTAAATTTTGTCGCCAAGGCGACAAAATTTCTGCGCGAAATCAGTCCCGCATAGCCATGAATGGCAAAACACCAATATTTCTGTAAACGGTGTGCGGACAGAAAATGACGCGCCACGTTACGCTGCCCGCCATTGCAGCCCTTGCGGTATCAAACCGGCGTGGCGCACCAGGGCGCCTGGTCGTGCATCAGGCCCATCCACAGGCCCCAGCCGGATGTGATGATCAGGGCCAGGCCGGCTATGCGCATGCCCCAGGCGCCCTGGCTGGTGCGGCCCAGGCGCAGCAGCAGCCATGGGGCGGCCCACAGGGACAGGCTGGAGCCTGCTGCAAATAGCGCCATGGTGATTGCGCCGCTGGTTACGCCGCCGGCCAGCGCGGCGACCATCAGGGCTGAATAAAGCAGGCCGCATGGCAGCAGCGCCCAGGCCATGCCCAGCGCCAGCGGCGCGGCCAGTCCGATTGACTGGGTGGCCGCGCGTACCCTGGCCCATACGCGGCGCGCGCCACTGTCCAGCCAGACGGGCTGGCGCCCCCACGCCAGCAGCACCAGCCCAACCAGTATGGCGGCGATGTGCAGCATGGTCCATACCGGGCGCAGCGCGGCGCTTTGGATGGTGAGCCAGCCCAGCGCCTGCATGGCCGCCGCCGCCAGCGCGCCCATGGCAGAGTAGCCAGCCAGCCGCCCAAGTTGAAACGCGCTGATGGCCTGCGTGCCGCGCGCTCCGGCGGCCTGCCCGATGCCGGCGCAGGCCGCGCCGCACATGGCGATGCAGTGCGGACCGCCGGTCAGCCCCATGACCAGGGCGGCGACGGCCAGTGAGGTTTGCATCAGAGGATTTTTGAAAAGCGCGCCTGGGTGCGGGCCGCTTGCAGGTATTTGTCAAACACCATCGCCACGCCGCGCACGAAGAACCAGCCCAGCGTGGTGACGTCAATGCCGGTATCTGACAGTGTGACCAGTCCCTGATCCTGCATGGCGCGCAGCCGCTCCAGCTCGGGGGCGAAGTATTGTTTGAAGTTGATTTGGTGCGCGGCCTCGATTGGTTCGTGGCGCACCTTGCCCTGGCACATCAGCGCCGTGATGACGGCGCGGCGCAGCAGGTCGTCGGGCGTTGCGGACAGCCCGCGCACGATTGGGATGTGTTCCTGGTCAAGCAGCGCCTGATACTCTTCCAGTGTTTTGGCGTTTTGGCTGTAGGTGATGCCTACCTTGCCGATGGCCGATACGCCCAGCCCGACCAGGTCGCAGTCCGGCTGCGTGCTGTAGCCCTGAAAGTTGCGGTGCAGCCGGCCCTGGCTTTTGGCCACCGCCAGCGCGTCGCCCGGCAGCGCGAAGTGGTCCATGCCGACATAGACGTAGCCCGCGGCGTCAAACGCGGCCAGCGAGCGCGCCAGCATCGACACCTTGCCCGCCGCGCCCGGCAGGTCGATGGCGTGGATGCGCCGCTGCGACATGAAGCGCTCGGGCAAATGCGCATAGGCGTACAGCGCGATGCGGTCGGGGCGCAGCTCGGCCACCCTGGCCAGTGTGCGGTCAAACGATTCGGGCGTTTGTTTGGGCAGGCCGTAGATCAGGTCGGCGTTGATCGACTCAAAGCCCAGCCGCCGCGCCGCCGCCATCAGCGCAAATACCTGCTCGGCCGGCTGCACGCGGTGCACTGCTTTTTGCACCGCCGGGTCAAAGTCCTGCACGCCAAAGGACAGCCGGTTAAAGCCCAGCCGCGCCAGCGTTTCAAGGCGCGCTTCGCTCACGGTGCGGGGGTCGATTTCGATCGAGTATTCGCCGCCTGGCAGCAGCGCGAAATTGCGCCGCAGCAGCGCCATCAGCGCGGTCAGCTCGGCGTCGTTCAAAAACGTGGGCGAGCCGCCGCCCAGATGCAACTGGCTGACCGGCTGCCCGGCGCCCAGGTGGCGCACGTGCAGATCGACTTCTTTTTCAAGGTAGCGCAGATACGGCGCGGCCCTGGAGTGATGTCTGGTGATGATCTTGTTGCAGGCGCAGTAGTAGCACAGCTGCGCGCAAAACGGCACGTGCACGTACAGCGACAGCGGCTGCCCCGCGGCGGCGGAGCGGCGCTGTTGCAGCGCCTGGATGTAGTCCGGCTCGCCAAACGTTTCGACAAAGCGGTCGGCCGTTGGATACGAGGTGTAGCGCGGCCCCGACACGTCGAATTTGGTCAGCAGCTCGGTGGTGATGGCTTGCATATCTGGGGCATCTCCTTGGGCCAGATTGTGGGCGTTTTCCTTGACCGGGGCCAAGACAAACACATAGGTTACAAATGAGTTACAATTGTGACGAGTTGAAACTGAACGAAGTAGTCCCCATTCTTATCGCAGGTCAAGTCTGGCCCGCAACTAACGTAAAATAGGAGCCAAATCGTCATGCTAGCTTACACCACCGCATCATGCCACGGGATAGTTGTCCCAAGCGCAAAGGTCACCTGCTCAGGCTGCAACTTGCGCGAGTTGTGTATGCCAGCGGGGCTGTCCAGCGCTGATCTGGACGCGCTCAATGGCCTGGTGGCGGCGCACCGCAAGGTCAAGCGCGGCGCGGCGCTGTTTTCAGGCGGCGACAAGTTCACTGCCCTGTATGCCATCCGCACCGGGTTTTTCAAAACCTGCGTGGCCGCCGAAGACGGGCGCGATCAGGTCACCGGCTTTCAGATGGCGGGCGAAGTCATCGGCCTGGACGGCATCGCCAAAGGCAGCCACAGCTGCGACGCCATCGCACTGGAAGACGCCGAAGTGTGCGTCATGCCCTACGACAGCATCGAGACGCTGTCGCGCGCCGTGCCAGCGCTGCAAAGCCACATGCACAAGGTCATGAGCCGCGAGATCGTGCGCGAGCACGGCGTGCTGCTGCTGCTGGGCAGCATGCGCGCCGAAGAGCGTCTGGCCGCCTTCCTGCTCAATCTGGTGCAGCGGCTGCACGTGCGCGGCTTTTCGCAGTCCGAGCTGGTGCTGCGCATGACGCGCGAGGAAATCGGCAGCTACCTGGGCCTGAAGCTGGAAACCGTCAGCCGCACCTTCTCCAAGTTCGCCGAAGAAAACATCATCGATGTCAAACAGCGCCACGTGCGCATCCTGAACCACCAGGCGCTGCACGGCATCGTCAACCAGCCAGCATGCACCTGCGCCAACGCCGTGCGTTGAGCAAACACGGGGGCCTGCCCCTGCAACGGCTGGCGTGGTGAATCACCGCAGGAGCAGGCCCCGTGCCTGCCCGGTTTTGCCATGCCTGAAGCTATTTGTTTGATAGCTGCCCGCGCTCGTTATACTGGTGTTTCAGCCACCTTCATGCCTGAAATCCTTGCGCAGCAGGCGCTGGCAGCTATCGATATTAAAGTCATGGCGGGTTTCTTCTCCCTTGTATCCCACTTGTGGGAGAGGGCCGGGGAGATGGCTGGGTTTTCATATCGATTTGGGCATAAAGAGCATCGTCATTCCCGCGCAGGCGGGAATCCAGTGGGCCGTGGTTAAAACCGGAAGGTGGATGCGCTGTCTGGATTGACCCTGTCATTCCCGCGAAGGCGGGAACTGCGCGGGAATGACGAAGGAAAAGTTGTGCCGTGTGCACAGGCCGGCTGCCGGTGCGCAAGCCGGTAGCGCGCGGCGCTACATCAGCCTCTCCCGCAAGCAGGAGAGGGGAAAAACCAGTCCCCTATTTTTTCTTCTTCACCACCTCAAACCAGTTGCTGTTCAAATCGATCATGCTGCGCTGGCCGTCGCGGAAAGTTACGAAAAGGCGCTCGGTCTGGCCATCGTCGCGCTCAAGCTCCAGCACCCAGCCATTGAGCCGGTAGCGTCCGCGATAACGGGCGCCATCGTCCTTGCGGCTTTCGTTGTTGAGGGCCACGGCAGTGCCGCCAGACGTTCTATGTAACGCGCCGCCGTCTGACATACCGGTACTCGTGCGAGTGCCGGTCGAGTTGGACGTCCTCGACGTAGTGACATTGATGTGATTGCCCGTGTCCAGGTATCCGCTCGAACCGTTGACCGATATCTTGAAGGCGCCGTCGCCGCTGAACATCCAAGCGTACCTGTTGTGACCGAGCGTCGCGAACATGCTGCCCCAATAGTCGGTGCGTTCATACACGCCATTCAAACGCTCGTCTGGACGCGCCGGCTGCGCGAGCCAACCCTTCAAGCGGTGCCAGTCCTTGTCTTTTGGGCCGCGAATCTCGTAGTCGTCGCTCAGCCACGGCTTGCGCCATTGAACCCAGCGCTGCGGCTCCAACTGCCGCGACACCTCGACGTTCAACTCGTCGGGCGGGATCGTGTTGTTATAGCCGGTGCCGTCCTTGAGCAGCAGCCAAGAGGTATGCACAGTGCGATACACCGTCTCGCCGGAATTCTGGGCTTCCCGGCTGGTCACAAAAACGGCGGCAATGTCGCTGTCGCGCACGCCCTTGCCGGGCGCGGTGCGAATGGCGCGCGCGATGCGCTCGCTTTCCTGTTGCTCCTGGCGGCGCAGTATGTTCCAGACTTGGTTATCCTTCACGATCTTCAGCGTCTGCTGGAAACCGTCGTGGTAGCGCTCCAGCACCCCAGCGCCCGCGGCACGTATGCGCAGCAATTGAGCAAAGCTGCCGCTGGTGCCCATTGGCAGCAGCATATATTGCAGCACCGCATCACCTGCCACGCACGTTTGCACGGTCAAGCCCGATTCAAGCTTTGGCGGCTGGCAGTTGTCGCCCTCCATTGCTCCAGATCGCCGGCGCGCCTGCAACATCCGGGTTTGCAAGCTGCGTTCATACGATGTGTCGTACCATGTGTTGCCGTCAACCCAGACTTCGAATTTTTCGCCGGGGTTTAGCTTGACTGGCGTCAAGATGGCGCCCCCGTTTGCGCGGTACACCTTCCAGCCATCTGGCAAGCCGCCGGCGCGCGCCGCCGGGGCCATGAGCGTGATTGCCGCCAGCAAACCAAGCGCCACCATCCAGCGGCGGGCGATGTGGGCAACAAGGGTGCTGGCGTTCATGGTTGATCCCTGATTTATGAACGGATATGGGTTGGTGCAGGCTGGGTATTTTGCGCTATCCGGATGGGGTTTT
>JGI20166J26741_11451696_pt1 | contig 13462 bp, 6 predicted proteins | sample TergutCu122P5_FD_26741 | JGI IMG/M metagenome (IMG submission 26741)
ATGGGCATAGTGATGCCCGAAACATGTTGAGCAAGCAATAAGATCTGCAATAAAAACCTCTGTTGCATCTAGTTGGCATTTTATTTCCACATATTGTATTTTTATATTTATTTAATAATAAATTGCTGGCCAATACTAAACATTTTTTAATCATATCACCATCTGCAACATGCTTCTTCTTAACCAAGATTTCTGTGATTTCATACAAATCAGTGTTTGTCTCTTTGGCCGTGTTAATAAGGTTAGAAACTGTTGCTTGATGTGACTGAAAAGTTTGCTTCATATCCTCAACTTTGTTAGTACAGATTTTGCTGTTGTTAGGTGATTTGCTTGTGCAGTCTTTATACAGGTCATGAAACGTTTCCTTTCATATTTCTTCGAACATCTACATTGTCATTGCATATTAAACACACACATTTTTATTGAATATAATTTGGGATGAACTTATTACTTACTTGCTTACTTACTTACTAACTTATTTACTTACTTATTTATTTACTAATGTACTTACTTACTTGCTTACTTACCTACTCCATGGAGCAGAGTCCTTCTTGAGAAGCTAACTGGTTTTCAGCTAGTCAAGAAATTCCCTGCATTTTACGGAACCCAAAGGTTCAATACTGCATTCACAAGTGCCCGCCACCTGTCCCTATACTGATCCAGCTCGATCCAATCCAAATCCCCACATCCCACTTTCTGAAGATCCATCTCAATATTATCCTCCCATCTATGGCTGGGTCTCCCAAGTGGCTTCTTTCCCTTAGGTTTCCCCACCAAAACCCTGTATACCCCTCTTCTCTTCCCCATATGCACTACATGCCCCACCAGTCTCATTCTTCTTGATTTTATCACCTGAACAATATTGGTTGAGGATTACAGATCATTCAGCCCCTCATTACGGAGCTTCCTCCACTCCCCTTTTACTTCGTCCCTCCTAGGCACAAATATTCTCCTCAACACCTGATTCTCAAACACACTCGGCCTGCATTCCTCCCTCAATGTCAGCGACCAAGTTCCACACCCATACAAAACAACAGGCAGAATTATAGTTCTGTTTATCTTAATCTTGAAATTTTTGGATAGCAAACTGGAAGACAAGAGATTCTACACCGAAGGGTAGCAAACATTCCCTGACTTCAGTCTGCTCTTAATTTCTTCCTGAATAGAATTTTGATTTGTTAAGGTTATTCCCAAATATTTGAACTCTCCACCCTTTCAAAGGCTCTATTATCAATCTGCATGTTGTGACTTCGTCCTGCACTCTGATCTCGAGACATGATCACGTACTTAGTTTTATCAGCATTTATTTCTAGTCCAATCTCCTCACTAGCCATTATCAAAGATTCTGTGTTTTTCTTTATGGTATGGATGCTTCCTCTCAATATATTATTATCATCACCATAAACTAGAAGGTGGTGTGTACCATTTAATTTCAATTTAAAAATTCTTATTCTGTCATTTTCTTTAAACTTACACACAAATATTCTGTGTTTATTGTTAGTACTACAGCATTGACAAGCCATTTTCTTTTCCTCCCACAGAAATTTCAAAATAGTAAAACACCTAAAACAAATTTAAATTTAAAACAACCCTACTGTAATTCTACATTCATGCAATTGTGACATAAGATTGTAACATCCTTCAGGAGAATTTTATTTATTTGATATCTAACACAACAAGTCTTAGTTTGGTACTTTTATACACAACGTGTGATGTATAATTAGATTAATTACTTAGAGACATTTAAATGTTGCAGTGTCATACATGATCATAACATTGAGAACTCATTTTCATGACAAAAAACATGAAACATTCCTATGAGACGCCTGAAGATGATGTGGGGAATGGACTGCATTGTGTAGTCTGATGTGTATACAAAATGTACATAGGTTATATAGAAATAGAAGTTCTGTCCAAGAGAAGCTGTCTACTTTAACTTAACACACAGTGGAATGGAAAAATAATAATAAAATATAAAACCTTTGGCTGCCAACATGAGAACCACAAGACTGCTGCACCAATGGTTGCCTAGAAATGAAAAGATGTACTAAGAGTTACAGTCAGTCAGATCTGTACTACAACACTTGCAGCTGAAGAGGTGGTCCTCCCATCTGGAAATCCTTAACCACCAAAAGCTCAGGATTGCCTCCAGAATGTATTATGTTTTACTAGGCATAGATTTTAACCTTAATATACTGGAAAGAAGTTGCTGCTGGTGTCTGCACATTTGCATGTTTTAACTAAAAAACATCCCTAAACTAATTTACATCAGCAGTGACTGATGAAGTTATTTTAGCCCAAGCACAGTACTGCCGCTAATTTGTGATTGGGCTATTTGAGTGCCTGGTAGTGGTAAGTATCCTTTCACAGTTTGCCACAGAACAGGTGGGATTGCTTCATTGTTCTGTCATGACATTCCCAGGGAGAGGGCTACAAAAGACTTATACTTATTTTAAATGTCTTCACAGGCAGTATGTTGCACATGCGCTATGGGTTAGGTGAGCCTGATCTGGATGATATCAGTCTTCAAAACTGAAGTAGCCATTACTACATATGTCAATTTTCTTGGGCCCTGCACTCCCTGCATCTTGCTGTGGACAGTATAGCAGGAAATTTTACTCCATATAAAATATTATCTTTTCTGTAATATGTTCATTTTTTTTAATGTGTTGCAGGTGAACGTCCTTACACTTGTGATTATCCTGGTTGTGCAAAAGCCTTTACACAGAGTGGGCAGTTGAAAACACATCAGCGACTACATACTGGAGAGAAGCCTTTTGTTTGCTCAGAACAGGGGTATGTGTGATATGAATATGTAGTTATAAAGTAAGTCATCCACACTGAAAGTTGCATTCTAAAATGAATGCAATGAAAATTTGTTGGACTGAAATTTCAACTATGTATGTTAAGATGCCTTGCCAAGACACTTGTTGACAAGCATCTAGACTAAAATTAGACCCTTGTAACTAAATTCTGTATGCAGCTTCCCATGCACCAAATGCACAAATCAAGAAATCACATTCCTCTTCCTGTGATTTTAGACTTTCCATGTGTTATAGAACAGATCTACTTCTAAATAGAACTGTCCTATCTAGGAAATTATGTCTGCTGACAGTAATCTACTTATAGTCTTATAGAAGAAATTTAATTTTTAGTTCTTTTAAGGAATGGGATTCTTTTTGTGTATGTTTGTCTGTAGTGTCCCACATATGCAAAAATGTAAAAAATGTAAGCATTGTGAAATTTCACATTTATGTGTTATCATTAATTCTTAATATTGCCATAGCCTTTTGCATCACAGTATCATTGACAGCAAGTATGAAAACAAAGGACCTCAAAGCATTGATGTTGTTACAATAAAAAAAAATGAAACGATAATCGAAACATGTTTCACCCCTGAAAAAGAATTTAGTATAATTTTGTTCTGCAGGTGCAACATGCGTTTTACACATGCTAACAGGCACTGTCCTGATCACCCATTGGCTACTCTTCGTCGTAGTGATGATTTTGTTTTGCGGCCTGTTGCCTCCAATCCAGAACAGTCTAGTGATGTACTTCGTTGGTTAGAGAGGTACTAGAAGCTTGCTTACATGTGCTTTAAATTCTTCTTTTCTTGCACATTCTTCTGTAAATGTGTATTATTTTATGTTGTGTTATTTTTAGGTATAAAAAGGACCGGGAAGAGAGATCTCCATCAAAAAAGTCTGACAAGAAAGTAAAAAGTAGGAAGAGTGAACTAGAGAATGAATCTGCACCTCCGGCACCAACCAAGAAGTTGAAGATTCGAAAGGGCTTGGTAAATGAGATGGAACAAGAAAATGTTCGTAAGTCCCCTAGAAAGATACAGTCTGCACATACCGTTAAGAGCTGGCAGCAGCCAAATAATGTTACAGTGGTAGATACAAAAGAACAACTCTCACCCCATGCAACATCAGACACCAATTCAAATGACTTCGGAATTCCCAGTAAAAATGACGTATTGGAGCACAGAAAGCTTGATACATACCGTCAAGAGCAACCAAAAAAACGGTGGCTACGTGAAGCTTGCCAAGATCAATCACTTTGGGGTGAAAAGCAGGAATTAGCTCAACCCCTGCAATGGAATGATAAAGATGAAGCTGAGTGCAGCAGTCTGGATTCTGTGTCTTACACAGTGTTGACTCCTGTTGATGTTCTGTCAGGATCAACTAACAAGGATGCCAATCTTACAAGGCCCACAGTTCTGATGCTGGCTTACAAAGAGGTATCTGAAGAGAGTTGTCAAGGTGATAGGTGTATACCTTGGCCTTCAGAGACAGGAAATAATATTCCTCCTGAGGATAATTTGAAGTGGATGGGTGCATTGGCACTCATGGAATTGGCAAAGACAGAAGGGGAGTACAGTACTGAAAGTACAGTCACACCTTTGAACTTGTCGCAGCCTCGTTATACTCAACTATAATTATAAGCACCAGGCCTGTGACTTTAAATTGTACAGGTATTAAAACATAACTGGGCTACTTGATCAATGCTATTCACCATCACCACTGTAATTCTTTAGCAGTTACTTTGTTTTGACACTTTCCAATACCCAGGTACTTTCTTGTGAGCTGTTTGTACAGTGTATGATACATATATAAGTTATTTCTGACGTAACTGCCATTCATCACAAAGTGACATGGGGGTTCCAGGTAGTTGGAAAGTTAATTCTACAAATTGCCAGAAATGCTTCACCTGGGAGATGTGCTACTGCATTTTCTGAAGGGAATGTTCGGAACAAAGGAAGAGTGATTACGTGAATTAGGATCAGTCTTCTGAAACAACAAAGCTGGAGACACTGGTTTTCTCCAAAACATTGGTGCCCCTCTACCAAATTACTCCAGAGCGCCTCTTATGAAACATTAATCAGTAGTCACTACTGAACTTCATATGTCGTGACTATACGGAGGCTTGCATTGTGCTCAACATCATACAAGATCTGCATACAGTAAATGGCCAACATATAAAGGTTTATCCAGAAGTTTCCAAACTCACTGCTAGGGACAAGAATGGGCAAGTAGCTATGTTTTCTGCCACTACATGTGGTAGTACTGCTATCTTCTGAGTTAGTCTAGGGAGAGTTGCTTATCAACGGACGTGTATGGTTGTGGATGTTGCCATCTGTAATTTTGTAATGGCAAACAATGCATTTCCATTGAATTTTTCTTCAAACTCAGGAATACAGTAGCAGAAATGCCTGAAATGCTCAAAACAGGTTTTGGTGAAAATGTCTTGGGGATAACAGACTTTTGAGTGATTTTCTTGATTCAAATGTGGGAAAATTTCTGTTGAAGATTGAGAACATTCATGTAATCACTCCAGAGGCTGTATGTTTGAAAACACTGAGAGTTTCAATGTAGTACCATTTTGAAGATAGCTGCGAGGATAGCCCTCTCATATGGAATATGCCAGTGCAATCCAAGGAAGGAATGAACATGTGGCTGACCACGAATTTGGTGCTTTGGTTGCTCATTGAAAAGAAGAAGCATTTTTTGGTCACTAAAAATATGGCCATGGTCCCTTGTGATTTCTTCTTGTTTCCAAGAATGAAAGTGCAGCTATGAGGTATAGTTTTCAATATATCCCTGAAATTCAGGAACAGTCACAGACCATCCTTGATGTGGTGTCAAAAAAAACCAGTTCCAGCAGCGGCAGAAATGCTGGATGCATTGCATTAACTCAGAAGGGGACTACTAGGACCAATAACAAAAGTGACCATGGATAACCTCTATGACTCAGTCCGGAAGCTGGATATATCCTTGGTACTGAAATGTGGCATGAATTCTTTACTGGGTCCTTTCAAGACAATTGTAGGCTGATGGACTTTTAAACTTATTATGGCTCCCCCACAACAATCTACATGAACAGCACTTATATCAGGAACATTTTATGTACAGAGTTTGTTGATGGTGTCACAGTTTTATGCATTGATTAGAAGATTTGGATGTCATAGAAATGACAATGCATATGTCCAGTATAGTGTTTATTGTCATAAATGCATGTAAGTGGAAGTACATTTTGCTGTAATATATGTAGATATTTCACTTCACTATACTCTAATCACGTTGAGTGAGTCACTGGACTGGTTTATGCCATATGTCAATTCCATGAGTTTTACTCAATTATCATAAGATAATAAAACTATTTTTCACATTAGGAGTCAATTTAATGCTCCATCCAACTGAAAAAGTTGGTGTAGTGGCTAGAATGTGAGCTGGATACCTGAGGAATCAGGGTTAAATTCCTGACATGGCAAGAGATTTTTCTCTTCTGCAAAGTGTATGGACCAGCTCTGGGGTTCACCCAGCCTGCTATTCAATGGGTATTATGGTAAAGTGGCTAGGACATGAAGTTGAACACTCACCTCCATCTATGATCATTTCTGCGGGCTGGGAAATACAGATTCTGGCATATAAACCTGACAGTTTTTAAATACAATAAAATAAAGGAGAAGAATCAATTTGTATGTGAATTCTTCTTACCATATTGCAGTACAACTCAAAACATTTTATTCATAATACTCAACTCTTAAAAATCACAACAGTAAGATGGCATTCAATTTTAACTACAGATTGCTGCAATCAGAACTGAAAATTTCCCATTACACATAACATTTATAGAGGGACTGCTGCTTCCGTTAGTGATAATTGTTGGTTGATAGTAACCCAGAGCTTAATGGTGTTGTGACTAGGAACACCATCATTTTGATTAATGTTCAGTTGTCAGCAAAGTAAATGCTGAGTTAAAACCACAGATTTTTTGTGTTTTTTTAATAAATGTCCTTGTTAAAAAAGCAATATTTTCTGCAGACCAATATTCCGCGGTGACAAAATTGCTCTTAATGGAACTACGTGTAGGTTCTAGGGCACTTCTCCCACTCCAGTGGTTAGGGGCACAGTGTTCTTTAAAAACAGTCAGATTTTTCTGCCAAACCCTGTACAACAGCCCATGGCAACAGGGGTTTGGAAGCATTCGTCTTTCAAAGCCGTTAGTGGTCACTTGGCTAACGCATGAAAACTTTGTCCTTAACAGTCAGAGGAGTGTAGTGTTGTCACATCACTTAACCAAGGAAACTCAGAGATGTTAAAAACATTAAACACTTGGCAACACTAATTAATGTACCACTTGACCTGACTGAAACTTTCTGAACAACAAATGACTTCAAGGTGGATCACCCCACACACCACCTCCTTATTCCATAGCATTCTTCTGTTTGGTTTTCACTCAAGCTTCACAAAAGAGTAATATACATAATGCCCATACTAAGAAAGCATGGAGCTGTACCTCACTCCCACATATGCCAGGGTTCTTAAGCTCAGGCACAACTTTACCATTACCTGTAACAATTTTAATACATTATCCTTGAAACTGACACTAATGGCTGCTATGAAAGTTGTTGCTTTCAAGGCATACGCAAAAGAATATTTTGTTGTATGCTTTCTTTTGGGTGATTCCCTGGCATCCCCCTCCTTCCTAATGGCTCAGGCCATTTCTGAGCCAAACCTTTTCCTGTGTAATACCCCAAACATGTACCCAGCCTAGTTCATTCTGCACGCACCGACCTGCCTATGAAGATGGAACAGACAGTGTTCCAAAACGTCAGCATATAAAATTCAGACGCCGGGGAATCACCCAAAAGAAAGCATACAACATTCAGGACACAGTGAAAGTTTGAAATCAAGAATATTTTGTTCCTTTCCCTTTTTCAGAATTTTTATCAAATTAATCTAAATTTCTGCCCTTCAGTTTCAATATGATTTATTGTTACTGTATGATTATTTCATGTTCAGATGCATGGGAAGATAGCATTCATTATTCACAATATTTGTGGCTTGGTTAAAAACAGAAAAGCAGATGTGTATTGATGAGATGGGCAGGACAAGTATGAGTAACACATGGAAATGAAAAATTACTACCAAATTCTAGTTCCATTACCTGAAGGGAAGAAACCACTCAGGAGGCCAAGGGATAGGTAGGGGGATGTGGACTGGATTTATCTGGCTCAGGATACCATGGATAAGCTTAGAAAACCCACTGTTGGATTGCTGAGCTCCATAAAAGAAAGGGAATTTCTTGATCAGCTGAGTGACTGTTAGTTTTTTAAGAAGTTAACTTGTGTATCCTTCTTTAATGATAACTGATTTTCTCCACTGTGGACCATCTCCAGATTATCAAACACTGCACCGGGCCTATGAATTTTGCAAGTAGAATGGGCAGTGTATAGCATAGTTCACGCAGTTTGGAAAGTGTCAGAATATTTGTATAACTATTATATTAAATCAGGATGTAACATTCATATGAACTTACACATAGTGAGAGAATTTAACCTTTATAAGTATCAACAGGCTTCATACACTCTGACAGTTTACTCGCTTATTACATCTGAGCTATATAATTGATAGAATATGATACAGGATATACTTTTCTCACTGACAGTAATTGCACACTTTTAGTTTAATACTACATTATTGCCAGAGTCTTACATTTCTTCAGTTGACCTTTACTAGCTAAGTATAGCTGCAGCATTTTATGATGCAGTTTGTGCATTCTGTATAGTTTACCAGTGATAAGTTTGTAAAATGGTGTATACTTACTTCAAATGCTGTAGTAAGGGACACTGAGAGCTAAAAGTTGGTAGAGTTCTTAAACATTATCTCCTGTGCTTTAAAGAAACATGCTAGTTGTTACTATCCAAAGAAATTCTGAGAAGTTACCATTCACACCTGCCAACAGAATTAATCAGAAAAAATGTTGACACTAAAGACAAATGATCTGTTGTTCTTCAAGGTGTGACACAAATGAGATTACGCCTGGGTTTTTATTTCATTGGAAATAATCCTGGTTTCAGTGTTCCATGAACTGTCTTTATTGTATAACTTTACACTTGTGCTTTTTCCATCTGAATTCAAAATGGAAATTTCAGAAATGCCAGTAAGGAAGTAATGAAGGTTAGACTGAAAACTTGTGCTTTATGGGAACATACATAGTTATGTATGAAAAAAACAGTTTAATTCAATGTGTCACAGTAAAATACAATGTAAGAAGCTATCAATGTGTCACAGTAAATTAAAATGTAACAAGCTAGCTGTTCCTGTTAGTATAATGACAGCAGTTTTATCCATCATTGTCCCCTAATGTGTTGTTTTTAGATATTACTCTGTAGGCCTACTTGTTATTAACACACATCAACTGATGGCATTGTGATTGCGAGCTAGTGCTGACTAGGAAGACAGCTATAGAATGAATAAACAGATAGCCCATAAGTTAGGTGGCAATTAAGTGTTGAACATTTAATGTAAATGTAACAGCTTTATTCTGTAGAAGTACATGGTTTTAATTTTATATAACATTATAATTTGATAAATTTTGATGGCATTTGATAACAAATATTTGAGAGATAACACTTCAAATTTTACATGGGTAGCAGTTTTACATCTGTTAATTCTGAATGGTCTCTGACAGTTCTATATTACACTTGGGAGTCATTTGCTTTCTGACTTTATCCATTATCTTTCATTAAAAAATTAGATAGTGTCTCAGAAACTGGATATGTTTCCATCCTGAGGTGAAATGGTGGTTGAGCACCTACTCAGTTGGGTTCAATAGAAAGAGCTTTTCTCAATCAGTGGCCAGCCTCTGGTATCATTTCATCCACAGGAGATAAAATAAAATGTACATGTCAATTGTCTTCTCTTTCTGTCTTAGTTTTAGGTCTCTGTATATATACCTACAGTTTTTATTGTGTGTTTTCTGTTGTTTCTGGATGAGATAACTTTATCCAAGGGGCATATGCGGGCGTAGTTAATTGACCAAAGTTGTGCAGTGATTGAGAATAGATATATTTTGTAGATTCTGTTGAGTAGATGTCATCATAAATTTTCACCTGAGGTCAAAAACAGTTGAGTTTCTGAACTTTTTTTTTTTTCAGTACAAGGCAATGGATAAGGTCCAGAAGCCAAATAAGTCTAACTTAAATTTATTTTTATTCATTTTAATTAATTAGGTGTACTCCATATAATATTATTTTGGTGCTGTATTGGGTGCAGATTTATACTCTATGTGACCAGACACATATTTTGCTTATGAGTGTAAATGAAGTCATAGCACATCACAACATATTATTTCAACAATATCGGTGACTAAGTTAATGTGGAACCAGGTTGATTTTTTTTATAGATCTTAACAAAAGAAATCTCATTTACTTACTCCTTCACAAACATCACTACGTTAGGAGACGGTGGATTATTTGGTTATGGATTTTGTGTTTGCTGGAAACAACAACTTCCTATTTAAACTTTGATTTTTAATAAGACTGGATTTTCTTTAGTTCTCACTGTGTAGTTTGGTATATAGCCACTATGCTGTAGACTTGCACGCTGGAGCTGCCTCGTTTGTACCTCTTTCAGGTTACCAGCCATCATGAGGGTTTTGAGGTTTTCTTATTCTCCTAGGACTGTATCATGATTAGGACAGACTGTTTCCTTTTACATACTTTCTGGTTCATAATTCACCAGTATTCTACCATCAACTCTTGACAGTTTGACAAGCTGACTATCAAACAACAAACCACCAAACTACATCCAATATTTGATTTGAGCCTATTTAAACATACATAGCCTGTGTTCTTTGAGAAAGTCTGAAAATATCCTCTTATTATCACTTTTACTTCTGGGCACTGCTGATGTTACAAACCACCCACATGCAGGCAGTTGAATATTTTGCATTCTTGTCGACATCTCTTGAACACTTTGAGCATGACATTTCTGTATCAGACACTCTGCTGGCTTGGAAAGGTGACTTTAATTCATGCTTCTGTTTCTAAAGAGCATGATTTGAATTGCTAATGACATGCATACTATTGGCTGCATGGTTTGGTGGATGGGCATGACATTATACCTGCTTGAGAAGTTAACAAGCATATGAATTACATGCAAAATGAAACCACCCTGTAACCACTGGCAAAATGCAATTCTGGCAAACCTGCCAGAATTTGCCTCATGGTGCGAATATTTTCATAACAAGGACAGGAAGATTAACATCTTTCTCACATTTTCTGCACTCACTCAAAATTACTCCCTTCACTTTAAAATTTGAACAGCATGGATATGGTGCCTTCAAAATCAAGATTCAAACAACTCTTCTTTTTATTTTTAGGACTGCGTGTAAAGAGGACAATAACAAGCACCATTATGTAGTTGTATGAGCTGTCTTAAAGGATGCTTCAGAGTATCTATTCTGTCTTGCTTCACACTCAGTTTAAACTTGCAAATACATCTTCCAGACTATACAAACATTTCACTTTAATCACTGTTACTAGTTTATGATTTTGCTTGTATATACAGAACAGATGGTTCTGACATGTATAGCAAGATACATAATAAATTTATACTTTCTCAACCTGGTTTCTCATGTGAAGTATTTTTGTGATAGAGAATCTTTGGTGCAGTGTATAAGGTAGTCCAGTTACCAGTGTTGCATGTCCTGTCACCATTAAATTCAAATTGGTAAATATTAGTCATGTATTGTACCTGTTATTACATTTTTAAATTGCATCCAGCAATGGATTGAAGCATAGGTATTAAAATGGAGCTTTTTAATGCTTTCTTATAAAAACAAATGTATCAATGTATAAATAATTAAAATTAGTGTGAAAGCTTTAAGTCTGTATATTATAAATGTCTATATTGTAAAATTGTATTAACTTGAACTTCACTGTCACTTTAAATTGGTTTGGGACCTTCTCAGAGTCTTTTTAGTGTACAGCTTTATTTTTCATAAAGAATACTTTATTTGCTTTGTATTTATAATCTCATAAATAAATAAAGAATTATAAAATATTGCTTCTTGTATTATTTCTTCCCAAGGAACTGGTTAAGAAACCCCCAAAAAATTAATATATATATATATGTGTGTGTGTGTGTGTGTGTGTGTGTAAATTATATATGTAAATAGGGAGATATAGACATACATTAAGTGGTAAAGGTATAAACAGATATGTGATGAGTGGAAAAATCATGAAATATGTTTATTAACCCTTTAACGCTGGATTTAAATCCCTCCGTGTAGTGGCAGTCACACGAGATTTTTTACTGGGGATTTTAACTTTCAATGCCGACTCTTAGAAAAAAAGCATGTCTCATAGGCTTTTCGTTGAATTCAATGAAATAAAATTTTGTACTCTGCTTATGAATTGGTTAATCCGGGAAAAAATTGTTAACCTATTTTATAACAAATTTAGGCCTGTGAATTGCATGCATTACATAAAATGTGGTGTAAATAGTTCATTACTCACATTATTCTGATTGCTGTAGGTCTGTAGCACCTTGGATCGCTGTTTTATCACCACACAGTACTCACAAGGGGGATGATGATTTACAAATTTACGTTGGTGTGATATTCCACAAAACAAGGTGCCCAGCACAGGCCCACGTCACATCTGGCACATTTACACGCAGTGCCTTTTCTCAGGCCACGAGAAGAACACGGTCGGCAGCGGACTTGCGATGGTGATTTCGCTGGCCATTGCTGGTTATGGCGGCTCTCGAGTTGCACAACATTTGTTTCGGCTGAACTTGGTCTTCCAACCAATCTGGGGGTGGGGTCAATCTTGGCTCTTTCCAGCTTCTTCAATCAAAATTCTCACCAGAAGGAGATGGAAAATTTCTGTAAAAAACAACATCAACACAGACAGTGGCGAGCTGACTTTGTTGATGTGTGGAGCCTCACTTTTATTCACACCTTTTGCTGGACCGACAAAAGGATAGATATTTGTGTTCCTTCCTTGAGGCAGTCCCCAGGTTGGTAATCCGCAACTTGCTGCAGCCTGTCCTCCGACTTCTGCTGAGGCTTGCTGTTGTTGTTTTTCTTCTTCTTCAAAATCGCAAGCCTCAGTACCTGATTCTGAGTCGGTGTCAGCAACCACAATTTCACTCATAGTTTCTTCCTGGAGTTTGATTTTCTTGGCGGCCATTTCTGAACACCTACGACAGTCTGCCTTATCCACACTCCTATGACTGGCCACATACCCATAAACTGAATGCCACTGAGATATCAACTTCTTCTACAGTGACAGCAAAACAGATCTAAAGCTACTATGTATTTACTGTATAAAATTCCAGCTATTCGAGGGTGCCCAAGATATTTTTATTAGATTGACGTCTGTGTGTTGCATGTTACTGCCCCACAACTACTACAGAGTACACCAGCACTTCAAGAGACACGTCTGTGAGCTCTTTTGTAGCAGTAAACATCGATTTTTGAGGATATTTCTGAGTTTTGAGCATTAGTTTGTTTGAAACAAATGGGTACAGTATGCCACTGAAAACATACTGGGTGAAATTAGTGTTCAGTTTCATAAACCAGTGTTGCTATTTCAACTCACAGTGGACTCCAGTGCCAGTGATAAACAAAGCTCCTTATGTGTGAAAGGAAAAACACCAGCTGG
>JGI20166J26741_11452029_pt1 | contig 13459 bp, 17 predicted proteins | sample TergutCu122P5_FD_26741 | JGI IMG/M metagenome (IMG submission 26741)
GAATGCGGGCCGCCGAGGGCGGCGGCCCCTACAAGGGTATACCAATATCAAGGGTTGTAGGGGACGCCCCCTTGGGCGTCCCGCCAGGAGAACCCCTTTTATTCGCTTTTCTCGTCTTTCTCGTAAATATACGGTACGATCACGGTCACGACTTTTCGGAACTGTTTCAAGTGGTTTTCAATAAAATAGGCGGTTTGATTGTGCAACAGACGGTTTAATAAGTTGTTATCCACGTATTTCGTCATGATGACAGTCAGCTTCTGGTGTTCCTTCAGCGTCTCTTCCTTTTTGGAGATGTAATCGTCGAGCGGCGGAATGAGATCCCTGAACGGAGCGATAACGACCTCAAGCTTGATATCGTCGCCAAGCGCGGCCTGGATTTCTCTGACACGCGCCGCGCTCGGCTCTTCCGTTGAAATATGCAGCGCGGTCAGGTTATTGGAAATCGTCCGCGCGTAGTTGAGCGTTTTTATTGAGGCTTTATTGAGGCTCCTGAACAGAATCACGCAGGGCGGGTTTGCCTCATAGGGCGGCTTGTGCCGGATCTCGTCCGCGACTGCGGGATCCACCTCAAGTTGCTTGGCCACTTTGTCATAGTGCTTTTTTATTTGAAGCATGATGAAGATCAGACCCGGTATCACGATCAGCAGCGCCCAAGCCCCGTCCAGAAACTTGAAATAAAAAACCACCGCGAGCCCGACAAGCGTGATTATGGCGCCAAGGAGATTGATCAATATCTTGCCATGCCAGCCTTTTTCTTTGAGCCGCGTCCATTTGACGACCATACCGGTCTGGGACATCGTAAATGAGATAAACACGCCCACGGCATAAAACGGGATCAGGCGGTGCGTATCACTGTCAAAAATGATCAGCAAGGTGCAGGAGACCACCATCAGAAACAGGATCCCGTTTGAAAAACTCAGTTTTGCGCCGCGCTGGGCGAACTGCCGCGGCATAAAGCCATCCTTCGCCAGAATCGACAGGACAATCGGCAGATCGTTATAGGCCGTGTTTGTTGCCAACAGCAGAATCAGCGAGGTTGAAAACTGCAGGATATAGAACATAAACGACTTTCCGAAAATAGCGGATCCGAGCTGGGAAGTGATCGTCACATCGGGGAGCGGGGCGACATGCAGGAAGCTGGCCAGCGTCGTGGTTCCGCTCATAATGAAAACGATGGTGATTCCGAGCAGCAATAACACCGTCTTGGCCCTTTTCTGTGCGGGCGGGCGGAAGTTGGGGATGGCGTTGCTCACGGCCTCGACGCCGGTGAGCGCCGAACAGCCGGAGGCGAAGGCTTTCAGATAGATCAGGATGAATACGTCGTTTGAGACGGAGTGGACGGTGTTGGCGTAGACCGAAGGATCAATTGGCGTCAGGGTTCCGGTGATTTGCCTGAAAAAGCCCACAACAATCATAAGACCCATGGAAAAAATGAAGACATACGTGGGGACGCCGAAGATGCGGGAGGATTCCCGGAGCCCTCTGAGATTCAGCACCGAGACGAGTATGATGCAGGCGATCGAAAACGGCGTCCGATACGGCAGCATAAAGGGAAACGCCGCGATAATCGCCTGCGTGGAGGCCGAGACGCTGACCGCGACCGTCATGATGTAGTCCACGATCAGCGCGGTTCCGGCCAACAACCCGGCCTTTTTTCCGAAGTTATCCGAGGAGACGAGATAGGAGCCGCCGCCGTTGGGATAGTGGTTGATGATTTGGGAGTAGGACACGACGAGCGTGACCAGCAGGACGATGATCGGAATCGCGACAAAGGGCGCGTACTGATAGGCGTTCAGGCCGATCGCCACGCCGGCCACAAGCGCGATCATAATTTCTTCCATGGCGTAGGCCACGGAGGAGACCGCGTCGCTCGCCAAAACGGGGAGGCCCCAGAGTACGTTCAGTTTTTCGCGGGCCAACTGATTGTTGGACAGAGGCCGCCCCAAAATGGCGTTTTTGATGTTTTGCAGACGCATTTTTTACACTCCCCGCAGTTTTTCAAAAAATTCCCGCAGCAAATCCGCGCACTCAGTTTCCAAGACGCCGCCGTAAAGCGCGGGCCGGTGTCCGTAGCGCTCCTCAAAAAGGTTTATCACACTGCCGCAGGAACCAAGATTTTCCTCCCGCGCGCCGAAGACGACGACGGGGATCCGCGCGTTGAGGATTGCCCCCGCGCACATGGGACAGGGCTCCAGCGTCACATAGAGTATGCAGCTGCCGAGCCGAAAGTCGCCGGCTGCGGCGCAGGCGGCGGCAATGGCCTCCATCTCCGCATGGGCCAAAGCGTTTTTGCGTTCTTCCCGGCGGTTGCGCCCCTTGCCGACGACACGGCCCGCCCCGTCAACGACGACACAGCCCACCGGCACCTCGCCGGACGCAGCCGCCGCCCGCGCCAGGTTTATCGCCAGGCGCATATAGGCTTCGTGGTCTAACTGATTCACTATTCGCTATTACCTATTCCCTGTGCCCAAATACCCTTCCAATATCAATGACGCGGCCACCGCGTCCACGACGGCCCTGTGCTTTTTCATGCGCTTGCCGCTCTCGTGGAGGATGCGGTGGGCGTCCACCGTGGTGAGGCGCTCGTCCCAGAGGATGACGGGCACATCGCATATCGCCTCCAGCATCGCTTTGAAAACAGCGCTCTGTTCGGCGCGCGGGCCCGTGCTGCCGTCCATATTTTTTGGGTGGCCCAGAATCAGCCGGCCAACGCCTCTGGCTTTGGCCTCCGCCGCGATTTTGGCCGCGGCCTTTTTCATGTCGCTCTCATGGAGCGTCCAGGCGTCCCCGCAGAGACTGCCCGTGGGATCCGAAACGGCGAGGCCCACGCGCACGTCGCCGAGGTCAATGGCCATCACTCTCATGCGTCCACCAGTTTGGCCTTGCGCAGGGCAGTGCGCAGACGGGGGAGAAAGGGCAGGACAATGAGCTGGATGCCAAACATGATGCCAAACTGCGGCAGACGCGTGACAAGCTCGGCAAAAAACGGCAGCTTATACATGAGCGCCAGCGCCAATGTCGTCAGACCCAGGGTGCAGATAATTTTTTCCGCGAGATTGGCCACAACCACGTTTGGGAAAAATTTCACCTGTTCGCGGTGCAGCGCCAGCCCGAAGATCACGCCGCCGATCACAGCCGAGAGGGTGATGAGCGGGTTGACGCTCCCGCCGGGCGACGGAATAATCAACTGCCCAAGCACGTCGGACAGACCGGCGGTCACGCCGCCCCAAACGGGGCCGAAGAGCATTCCGGCAAAGGCGACCGGGATAAAGGAAAAGCCGATGCGCATATTGAGCGTGGAAACCGAGAGCAAGCGCGTGAGCACGATGGTGAGTGCGATCAATACGGCGACTTGGATGAGCGTGCGGAGCGGGAACTTAGTTTTCATTGGCTTCCCCAATCATTTTTCTGACAATCCCGGACAGATAAAATGAGCCGGTGCAGACGACCAGGCCGTCCTCCCCCGCGAGAACCTTGGCGAGGGCGACGCCCTTTGCAATGCTGTCCGCCGTGAAAACGGGTTTGCCGGACGAGTGTATACCCTCCGCAGAGAGCAGGACTTCCGCCAAGTCCGCGGCGGGCAGCGCCCGGGAGCTCTCCGGCGTGGCGGCCACGAAGGCGTCCGCCGCGGGGGCGAGGATGTCCGCGAGGCTTTGGTAGTCCTTGTCGCTTAAAACGCCCAAAAGCATCACCGTAAAGACGCCGGGGAAGTAGGTGTTCACGCACTCCGCCACCGTCTCGGCGCACTGGGGATTGTGGCCGACGTCCACGATGAAATAGGGCCTCTCCCCGACGAGCTCAAAGCGCCCGGGCCAGCGCGCCGCGCGCAACCCCCTTTGGACAGCCTCTTGCGGAATATTGAGGCCGCGCTCCCGCAAAACGTCCACGGCTTCCAGAATCGCGGCGGCATTTTTCAGCTGGTGCGCGCCGAAGAGGCCAATGTGATATTCCTGCCCCCGGTAGCGGAAGATTTGCCCGCGGAGACTGTTTTCCACTTCGCGCAGCTCCTTTGGCTCCGTGACCCGCAGGGGGATGTTCAGAGCCGCGCAGCGCTCCCGCACGACCTGCTCCACCCCCGCTGTCTGGGCGTAGAGCACGGCGGAACTGCCGGGTTTTAGAATGCCGCACTTCTCCGACGCGATTTTTTCGACAGTATCCCCCAGCTCTCTGGTGTGATCCAGGCCGATATTGGTGATCATCGCGCAGAGGGGCGCGTCGATGACATTGGTGGAGTCCAGCCTGCCCCCCATGCCGGTCTCCAGCACGACCGCGTCGCAGCCGCTTTCGGCGAAGTACAGCATGGCCAGAGCCGTGACAATCTCAAACTCCGTGGGGGGATCCGCCATGGCCCGCGCCTCCGGCGCGACGCGCTCGGTGAGGGCGCAGAGCGTCTCATCGGGGATGAAGGCGCCGTCAATCTGCATCCGCTCGTTGAAGCGGGTCAGATAGGGAGAGGTGTACAGCCCGGTTTGATAACCCGCCTCCCGCAAAACCGAGGCGAGCATGGCGGCGGTGGAACCTTTGCCGTTTGTGCCGGCGATATGGACAAATTGCAGCTGTCTCTGTGGGTTGCCCAGGCGCCTGAGGAGTTCCCGCGTCCGGGAGAGGCCGGGTTTGCTGCCCTGCCAGGACACGCTATGGATAAACGCGAGCGCCTCAAAGATGGTCAAACTTTCCGCCTCTTTTTGTAATGATCTGTCATTCTGAGCGCAGCGGAGAATCTGAAGACCCTTCGCCGCGCTCAGGGTGACAGGAAATAAATTGCTCAGGGTGACACAGTGGGGTGACAGTGGATAAATTACTCGGGGCGACAGTGGGTTCGAGTCCAATTGCACAGTATACCATGAACCGCCGTGAGAATCAACTCAGAATTTCAAATTGCCGGGGAAATCCTCCAAATTGCCGGGGAAAAACGCAGACTCCTATCAAAAACGCGGCCTTTTGCCTTTTTCGTGGCGCCGCCGACAGGTTCCCCGCGGGAGATGTCGAAAGAATTTGGCTCATGTCGCTAAAAAGGTGTAGGTTTTTGTTGCTAAAATTCCATTATTATGTTACATTATCAGTATACGGGAGAGTAAGGGGGAGAAATTTTTGGAGACGAAAATTCTTGTACTGCTTGTTGACGCCAGTGACGATTTCCGCAGCCTGATGAGCGGGCTGCTGACCGCGGAGGGGGACATCGAGGTCGTCGGTACGGCGGGGGACGGTCTGAGCGCTCTGGAGGAGATCAAAAAAAAGGAACCCGACGTGGTCTTGCTGGATCTGGTACTGCCCAGATTGGACGGGCTGGGGCTCCTGCGTCTGCTCTCCGAATTGCCGGAGCGCGAGAGGCCAGGCGTCATTGTGGTCTCCAGTTTTGTCAGCGACAAGGTTATGAAAGACTGCTCGGAGCTGGGGGCCTATTACTTTTTGACAAAGCCCTGTGACACCGAGGCGGTCATCGGCCACATCCGGGGCTGTCTGGGGGAAAAACAAAGCGTTCCGGAGGCGGCGCCCGGCCCGACAGGGCGGCCGCGGCGCACTCCGCAGAACCTGGAGAGCGTCGTGACGGATATCCTGCACGAAGTGGGCGTTCCGGCGCATATCAAAGGCTACCAATACCTGCGCGAGGCCATCCTCATGGTCATCGGCAATATGGATACCATCAACTCCGTGACCAAGGTGCTGTATCCGGGTGTGGCGAAGAAATACGCCACCACGCCGTCCCGGGTGGAGCGGGCCATCCGCCACGCCATTGAGGTGGCCTGGGATCGCGGGGACATCGAGGTGCTGCAGCGCTTCTTTGGCTACACGGTGAGCAACATCAAGGGCAAGCCGACCAACTCGGAGTTCATCGCCATGATCGCGGATTCCCTGAGCCTCAGGAGGAAGTCGGGGGAGCTATAAGGGCAAAAGCGCTTAAAAAGGGCCATAGCAAAACGGGGCGTCCCGGACGCCCCGTTTTTGCTTAATCTCCAAAATCGGATATCACTTTTTGTTTTGACTCTTGGCTCTGATAACGAATGCGCCAACGATCATGATTAGAGCCCCAACAGCCGCAACGATCACGCGTCCCCATGCGCCTAGGTCAAGTACGTTAATTATGCTAAAGATAGTAATAAGCGTAAGTACTATTATAATCAGCATCATTGCAGCCGCGCCCGCTTTCTGTTTCATACCAACCTCCTCCTTTCTTGCTTTTATCCTTCGCTCGCTTAACTGTTCAGCCCCTTCTTCTTGTAGGCCAGGATAAACAAGACCAAAAACACGGCGATGTTCGCGAGAATGATCAGAAGGGGTTTCACGATGCTCGCTGAGGGATCGCTGCCAAAAATGACATTCATCTGTTGGGTATAGAAGAAGTTCCCCACCATTTTTAACGAGTCATTGAACTGAGAGAGCAGCGGGACTAAGGCAAATATCAACGCAATCGGGGTGGCGAGGGCGGTGGCCGACTGCTGATTTTTTGAGAATACCCCGATTATGGCGCCGAGCAGCGCGGAGGCGACCGAGCACAGGAGCAGGATGGCGATAAATCTCACCATCATCATCCCGGAGAGTTGGGCGAGCAGGGCGAAGACGACCGACACAAGCGCGCAGGCGATCAGGATAAAGCCGACGATGCCCAATAAGTAGTGGTAGGGTTTCACGCCGGCCATCGAGAGGAAGCGGAGGCTCTTGTGCTCCTTGTCCTCGGATATGGCGGAGGAGATCAGCAGCAGTGGCGTCATGCCCACGAACATAGCCGCGAACATGAAGATAAACATATTGTGCGGAATCGACGGATCCGATATGAGTGTGGTCATCACATAGGCCATAATGGGGAAAAGAATGAATTGGATAAAGATTGTGGCGTTTTTGATGGCATCTCTCGCCTGTTTGACAAAAATCGCTTTGACGCTTTTCATGCCTCCGCCTCCCCCGTCATTTGAATAAAGACCGCTTCCATATCGGGAATTGTCCTCATCGCGTTGTGGCGTTCGCAGATCTCTCTGGGGACGCCCTGTTCGACAATCTTTCCGCCGTGCAGAAGCGCCACATAGTCGCAGAGCCTGACCGACTCCTCCATATTGTGGGTCGTCAAAAAAATGGTGGAGCCCCCGTCGCGCAGCTTAAAAATGAGCTTGTGGATGTCGTTGGCCGTCACGGGGTCGAGGCCGCTGGTCGGCTCGTCCAGGAACAGAACCTTCGGCTCGTGCAGAATGGCCCGGGCCAGCGCCAGGCGCTGCCGCATACCCTTTGAGAGCTTGTTCACGGGCCTCTTCTCGGCCCCGTCGAGCTCCACGTTTTTGAGCGCCTCAAAGGCCCGGCTGCGGGGAATTCCGTAGATGGTCGCGAAGACGTCCAGGTTTTCGATACAGCTCAGCCGGGGGAAGAGACCGTCCTCATCCAGCATCAAGCCGGTCTCAAAGGGAGTCGCGTCGATCTCATGGCTCCCGCTGTCCGCTTTCAGCTGGTTGGTGAGAATGTTGATAATCGTCGTCTTTCCGGCGCCCGAGCGCCCCAGCAGTCCGAAGATTTCCTTGTCGCTCGCCTCAAAGCTCACGCCCATCAATACGGCGTGCGCGCCGAAGCTTTTGACAATGTTGTCCATCCGGATCATTTATTGCACCTCTCCTTTTTCAGTTTATTTTTCTTGATTCTTTTGTTCTATGCGGCGCGCGAAACCGCCGTATATAGAACAGTTGCATTATACACAATTTTTTGTCGTTTGTGTGCATTTTTGCGCGAAAGTTCATTTTCTGTCTGAAAGTACGGTGGGGCTGCAAGTAGATCAATAAAAGCGGATCGTTGGTGTTTTACCAATCCATGCCCGTCTGTAGCAAAACGGGGCGTCCGGGAGGCCGCCCCCTACAATATGTGCTATATGATGTAAAATGCATCCACATGATGTAGGGGTCGGCGTCCTCGACGACCCGTCTTGCTTTGCTATTTACTTCTCCCAGTTCGGATCGACCAGCGGTTTCCCGTCTTTGTCCACCAGTACGGTCATACCGCCGGCGGGGCCCCAACTCGCGAAGAAATACTGCACGCCCGTCTCGTGGTCGGTAATAATTCTCATGCCCTTATACCAACCTGCGTTTTCACCCTCGAACGCGGTAAATCTTTCTTTGGACATTTTTTACCCCCTTCCTCTACCATTTTTCCGGGTAGAGAATAAACCGCGTTGTTTTACTTTTCGTTTTTCTTTGCTTTTGCCAGCTTTACAATGGTGGAAACTAAGACCAGAGCCCCGACCAGTGACAATGCGGCGCCTACAATAGACAACCAGTCCAGCTGCGGATTCAGAACCCAACGATTCAACGCATACGCAACGACACCCAGAAAAACCATAAGGCAGCCGATATAATAAGACACCGGATACTGTACTTTTTTCATCTTCAATTCTCCTTCCTTAAACGTATTTTTTGATACAGGGATCACTCCCGAATATCCCGCTCGCGTTTCAGTTCTTTGACTTTTTTGATGTAGCGCGGAAAAAATTTGAAGAAGCACACGATGTCCAAAATCAACAGGGGCCCGAATATCACGTAGACAGCCACTTGGAAGGGGGACAGCGGCAGGTTGTTCACAGACAAATCAATCATGGCGGGAATTTGCATCAGAACCGCAAAAAGTATGAGGCAGCCGATGGCGATCCACAGCCCGACAATTCTTTGGTAATGCGCAATGCGGGATTCAATATCACTGAATATTTCAAAGGGGCCATCGGCGGCCTTTTTTCTGAAATAGACCCAGTTCAGATACGAGGCCACCTGTTCCGCGCCGCTGTCCTCCATGAAGTGAATGTATTTGACGCTGTCCGGGTGGGTGACGCGGTTTTTCAGCAGTTCGATCCGATAGATGTATTCCCCCGGGACACAGTCTTCAAACGTATAGTGGCAGAAGTTATAGTGCATCATGGCGAAGCCTTTGGCGACCTTTTCATTCAGCCATTTTTCTTCTTTTTCGTAATCCGCAAAAAATTTCCACTGTCTTGTTATCATGACCGTGTATCCCCCAGCTCTTCTTTGCCGATGATGAGCAGTTCTTCCAGCCGGGACAGTTCGCCGCGCAATATTTTTCTGCCGAGTTCCGTGACGACATACGCCTTCTTGCGGGAGTCCCGGTTCTCACCCACGGCGCGAATCCACTGTTTTTCCAAAAGGGTGTTGATCGCCCCGTACAGGGTGCCCGCGCCGAGCAGGACTCGGCCTTTTGTCAGTTTCCCAATGTATTGCATGACGGCATAGCCGTGCCGGGGCTCCAACATGGAGAGGAGGATCAGATAGACCCCTTCGGTCAAGGCGCTCTGTTCAGAGAGATCGGCCATATTTCGACCTCCTCTCTAGTATTACGGCCATTATAACGGACGACGTAATAGTTGTCAAGCACAAAAAATGTCCTCCGGCCAAATCGCCGGAGGACATTTTTTGTGCCTTGCGCGCTTAGGTATAGTACAGCTCCGGATGTGCGCTCAGGCAGAAGTACTCCGTGCCTGAGCGGTAGTCGTGGAACGCGAGGAATACGCCGCTCCCTTGGCGGAACTGCGCCTGGAACACCACCGCGGGGTTATTCATGTACCGCTCGCCCTCCAGAAGGCGCAGGGCCAGGCGGACGTCGCGCTCATCCGGCTGTGTCCGGGCAAAGCGTGAGCCGCCCGAGCCGGAGTATTGTCCTTTTTGATAGACGACATCGTAGATTGTGTCCGGGAACTCCGGGCTCGCCACGCGGTTGAGCACGACCTCGCCCACGCACAGCTTCCATGTGTCCGGGAGCCAGTTGGAGCCCGCCTCCCAGGTCATGACTTTCGCCAGCAGGTAGAGATCCTCATAACTGACTTTGGGGTAATCGAGCCCCAGCGCGTCGATTTTCGCGTTTCTGGCGTCCTGAGCCGCCGTGCCGGCCGCCGTATTGCCGCACATCGCCGCCTGAACCATCTGCTCCATGTAGTCGGTGCTGACGGCGGGAGCCTGCGCGCCGCCGTTGTCCGCCGTATCATCCGCCAGCGCTGTGCCGGTCACGGAAAAGACCAGCGTCAGGCACAGAGCCAGCGCCGCAATTCGCTTTAAATTCACGTTTGACCTCCTTTTTACGTTCTGCTGCGCCACTGTGGGAAAGGGTGCTGTAAGAATATACGTTGTGCATCTTGTCTAGTATGCTTCTTTTTCGAAAATTTTCCGAATCTCCCGCGGGCGCGCAGTCCGCGACATATTGTAACCATTTTGTTAGAAAGATAGTAACTATTTGTTTTAATTGGGTAAAACGAATCTCATGTTACCAAAAAGCAAGACAAAAATGCAAGTGCAATCGTGTGAATCATGCAAACTTTAGATATTTAACACCAAAATAGCCGCAAAAACAGCCGATATTTCAGTTATTTTGGTGGATGACAAACGTGAAAACATGTCATTCCAAGCGGCTCTGGTGTGGCGGTCAAATTGATGAATCAGCGGCAAAAAAGAGCTTGCTTTATGTATATTTATTCAGAAATTCTTCATTCTTTCATTTTTCTATTGCATATTAAAGCGTTTTGGACTATACTCTATATTAAATACAGACGTGGGCCGCCGAGGACAGCGGCCCTGCATAAAAAATTCAGATTGGAGAGATCAAAATGAAAAAGACTACAAAACTGTTTTCCCTGCTTTTGGCGCTGTCCCTGCTTCTGGGCCTGGCCGCCTGCAGTTCGGCGGGGAGCTCCACGGCTTCCGACGTGACCGCCGCACCCGCCTCGCCGACGCCGACCGCCTCAGCCGCTCCCGCGCCCACCGCATCCGATGCGGCGGCGCCCAGCCCATCGGCTCCGGCCCCGGCCGGCACGGCGGCTTTTACCACCGTGACGCCCGGCGTGCTCACCATGGCGACCAACGCCGCCTTTCCGCCCTATGAGTACTATGAGAACAACCAGGTCGTCGGCATTGATGTGGACATCGCCAATGCCATCGCGCAAAAATTGGGGCTCGCGCTGGATATCCAAGATATGGAGTTTGACTCCATCATCACGGCAGTCACCAGCGGTAAGGCCGACATCGGCATGGCGGGCATGACCGTGACGCCCGAGCGCCAGCAGGCTGTGAACTTTACGGACAGCTACGCCACCGGCGTGCAGGTCGTCATCGTCAAGGGCGACAGCCCCATCACCTCCGTGGATGATCTCTTTGCCGCCGGGGCGAACCACATTGTCGGCGTGCAGCGCAACACCACCGGGGACATCTACACCACCGGGGACATCGCGGACGCCGGCCTCGGCACCATCGACCGCTACAGCCGGGGCGCGGACGCTGTCATGGCCCTGATTAACGGCAAAGTGGACTGCGTGGTCATCGACAACGAGCCGGCCAAGGCCTTTGTGGCGGCAAACCCGGGGCTCAAAATTCTGCCCACATCCTACATTACAGAGGACTACGCCGGAGCCATGTCTAAGGATAACCAGCCGCTGTACGACGCCGTGAACCAGGCGCTGAAGGCCCTGATCGCGGACGGCACGGTGCAGGGCATCATCGACAAATACATCAAGGCGGGTTAAGCCATGCCCAACCCACTGGATACATGGCCTCAGGTCGCGCCTCAGTGGATGCTGGACGCGCCTCGTTGGCTGGAGAACTTCTTTTTCCGCTTCTATCAGAGCTTTATTTTTGACAGCCGCTATGTCCTGTTTTTGCGCGGCCTTGGCAACACGTTGCTCCTTACCTTCTTCGCGCTGCTGCTGGGCGTCGCTCTGGGTGTCGTGATTTCTCTGATCCGTGTCACCTGGGACAAAAACAGTACAAATCTGCGCGGGCCGGGCAAGGCGGCCCTGGGCTTTTTTAACGGCTTTGCGAGGATATATCTGACCATTATCCGGGGCACACCGACAGTGGTGCAAGTGTTTATCATGTTTTTTGTCATCTTTGCCACCAGCAAGAACAAGCTCCTGGTGGGCAGTCTCACTTTTGGCATTAACTCCGGAGCTTATGTAGCGGAGATTATCCGCGCCGGCATCATGTCTCTGGACGCGGGCCAGGAGGAGGCCGGACGGAGTTTGGGCTTTGGGTATGTCCCAACCATGCGCCATATTATCCTGCCACAAGCCTTTAAAGCGGTGCTGCCCGCCCTGGGCAACGAGCTCATCGTCCTGATCAAGGAAACCGCCGTGGTAGGCTGGATCGGAATGCCGGACATTATGTATGCGGCCTTATCCGTCGGGGGTGTGACCTATCAGTACTTGTTCCCATTGGTGGCAGCGGCCCTGATCTATTTGGCGCTGGTCATGATCCTCACTTGGCTGCAGGGCAAATTGGAGCGCAAGCTGCGGGTGAGTGAGAGCCACAGTCCCGTCAAAAAACCCGGCATCGGAGCCGGTGTCTTTCGCCTGAGGGGGGGCGTGAAATGAGCGGCGGCGCCTTGATTCAGGTACAAGAGCTGGAAAAACATTTTAACGGCGGGGAGGTCAAGGCCCTGCGCGGCATTGACGCCGAGATTTACAAAGGAGAGGTCGTGGTGATCATCGGCCCCTCCGGCAGTGGAAAGTCCACTTTTTTGCGCTGCCTCAACCTTCTGGAGCGCCCCACCGCGGGCCGTGTCCTCTTTGAGGGCGACGATCTGACAGATCCCCAAACGGATATCAACCTGCACCGCCGCCGCATGGGTATGGTGTTCCAGCTCTTTAACCTCTTCCCGCATATGACTGTGCTGCGGAATATGACCGTGGCTCCCGTCAAGCTGCTCAAAAAGAGCAAAGAGGAGGCCGAGGAGCAGGCCATGGCGCTTCTGAAGCGCGTGGGCCTCGACGACCGGGCGGGGGCCTATCCCGCCCAGCTCTCCGGTGGACAGAAACAGCGCGTGGCCATTGTGCGCGCGCTGTCCATGGAGCCCGCCGTCATGCTCTTTGACGAGCCCACCTCCGCCCTTGACCCCGAGATGGTGGGGGAGGTTCTGGATGTCATGAAGCAGTTGGCCAAGGACGGCATGACCATGGTGGTCGTCACCCACGAGATGGGGTTTGCCCGCGAGGTGGGAGATCGGGTGCTGTTCATGGACGAGGGGAAGATCGTGGAGGAAGGGCCTCCGGGAGAGATGTTTGACCGGCCCAAGAGCGAGAGATTGCAGAACTTTTTGGCAAAAGTGCTGTAAGGGCAGATAACAAGGCGCGATTTCAAATAATGAGCAAAACCCCTGAAACCACGCGTGGTTTCAGGGGTTTTGTTTTCTATCCGGTATCCGCGATTGCGAATTTCAGTAACTGATGACACGCAGCTCAAAATAGGCTTGAGGGTGGGCGCAGACGGGGCAGACCTGCGGGGCGCTCTCGCTGTCTACGGTGTGGCCGCAATTGCGGCAGATCCAGACGACCTTCTCCGCCCGCTGAAAGACGGAGCCGTCATCAATATTTTCGCGCAGTTTTTGATAGCGCTCTTCGTGGGTCTTCTCAATCTCGCCCACCGACGCAAAGAGAAACGCGATGTCCATAAAACCCTCTTCGCGGGCCTCCTCCGCCATGCGCTTGTACATCTCC
>JGI20166J26741_11452140_pt1 | contig 13459 bp, 11 predicted proteins | sample TergutCu122P5_FD_26741 | JGI IMG/M metagenome (IMG submission 26741)
GTAACAATTGTGCTGCAAGCACCGTACGGTAAGCCGCTAAAGCTGGGTCTTGATTTTTATTTCTACCGCTTGGAATTCGGAAAAATTTCATGTAATTTTGCAACACGATTCACAACAAATTGAGAGGCATTTAATAAGTTGATTATAATACATCTACAAATAAAATATCTTATGAAAAATCTTCAACGAATAAAACTGGTAGACCTGTTGGCATCTACAAAATGGGTGTCGCAAGAGATTAATGTAAAAGGCTGGGTGCGCACGCGGCGCGGTAACAAACAAATCAGCTTTATTGCTCTGAATGACGGCTCTACCATCAATAATCTTCAAATAGTAGTGGATATTGCAACATTCGGGGAAGATGTGCTTAAACCGATTACAACAGGGTCGTGTATCAGCGTGAACGGTCGTTTGGTGGAATCGCAAGGTGGTGGTCAAATCGTTGAATTACAGGCTAATGAAATAGAAATATATGGCAGCGCCGATCCGGAAACGTATCCTTTGCAGAAGAAGGGGCACTCGCTGGAATTTCTGCGTGAAATAGCCCATTTACGTCCGCGCACCAATACTTTTGGCGCTGTGTTGCGTATCCGCCATGCCTTGGCGTATGCTATCCATCACTATTTTAATGAGAATGGATTTTTTTACCTGCATACTCCGCTCATCACGGCGTCGGATGCAGAAGGCGCCGGAGCCATGTTTCAAGTAACAACACTGGACCTGAACGACATACATAAAACAGCCGAAGGAACCATTGACTTTTCCGAAGATTTTTTCGGTAAACCCACCAACCTGACGGTCTCCGGTCAATTAGAAGGCGAGCTTGGCGCACTGGCGCTGGGCAGCATCTATACTTTCGGACCGACATTCCGTGCGGAAAACTCAAACACACCGCGTCATCTGGCTGAATTTTGGATGATAGAGCCTGAAGCCGCCTTTTATGACATTACCGACAATATGAATCTGGCGGAAGATTTTCTGAAATCGCTGATAAACTATGCATTGGAACATTGCAAAAACGATTTGGATTTTCTTAACAAAATGTATGATTCCGAATTAATTGAACGTCTGAAATTTGTGGTCGAAAACGATTTTGTACGGTTGCCTTATACGGAAGGAATTAAGATTTTGGAACAATCGGGCGAAAAGTTTGAGTTTCCGGTCTATTGGGGCGTTGATTTACAATCGGAACATGAGCGGTTTCTGGTCGAAAAGCATTTCAAAAAACCTGTCATTTTAACCGACTATCCGAAAGATATCAAAGCCTTTTACATGAAACAAAACGACGATGGAAAAACCGTGCGGGCAATGGATGTGCTTTTTCCGCGCATCGGCGAAATTATCGGAGGGTCACAGCGGGAAGAAAATTATGAGAAACTGCTCAACCGGATTACCGAGTTGAAGATGCCGATGAAAGATTTGTGGTGGTATCTGGAAACGCGGAAATTCGGGACGGCTCCACATGCCGGTTTTGGATTGGGATTTGAACGTCTCGTGCTTTTTGTAACGGGGATGAGTAATATCCGTGATGTAATCCCTTTTCCGCGCACACCGAAAAATGCCGAATTTTAGCCTCTTCTCCCCAACAGACTGTGTGAATAGTTGGTTGTGCCTGAAATGTTTTTTAATGTAAAACAGTTAGCGTTACAATCATAAAAAAATAAAATACAAACGCATTATGGCAGAAAAATTTGGTAAAACGTGGTGGGGCGAGCATTGGTTGCGGTCGCTGGAAAATGTAGATTACGACAATCGCCTCCCGCGCGGGGCTTCATACGCGCGAAGCGGACATGTAAAAGATATTAAAATCAATGGAAATCAGGTCATTGCAAAAGTTTCCGGAAGCCGTCCAACGCCTTACAGGGTAACGATTATTGTGCCGCCGTTTTTTGAAGAAGATATTGAACGGCTGATGACAAAAATTATTGAACGTCCGGCGCTGATTTCCAAACTGTTGAACCGCGAACTCGACCCTGCCATTCTCTCCATTGCCGAAGAACTTGGCTTGAAAGTGTTTCCCCGTCAGTGGACAGATTTTAAGATGCAATGCTCATGCCCCGACTGGGCAGTGCCGTGCAAGCATCTGGCATCGGTCATCTACATGCTGAGCCGCGAAATTGACAACAACCCGTTTCTGGTTTTTGAAATTCACAATGTGAATCTGCTTGAAGAACTGAAAAAACGTGAAATTTTTATCCCTGACCAGAAGAAAACGGAAATTCTCCAATTCTCTAATCTGCTGAAATCCAAGAAAAAAATCTCCTCGGATATCCCGGAAGATGCTGTTTATGAAAAAGTTGACTTTTCGCAACTGCAAACTATTTCGGAAGCGCTGGTTCAACTGTTGCCCGATGCGCCGCCGTTTTATCCTTCGGGCAATTTTCGCGAAAAATACGCCGCTCAGGTTATCCGCATCGCCAAAGAAGCAACCCGTATTTTTGCTAAAAAATTGGATTTCAATGCCGTTTTTCCGTTTTTGGATAAATATTTATTAACAAATCGTTCTGCTTTATTTTTAACAATAAATGGGAATAATGACGTTGAAGTTGGCGGCGAAAACCACGCCATAAAACGGCTGGAACAATTGATTCCCGCACTTTTCGCCTTGAATCCCGACCGCCTGCTCGATTTTGAACCGTCGGTGGTGGCATTTCACAAAATTTTACTCGCTTCCCTGCATTTATCGGCAAACGGCATGGTGATTCCGCAAATTGTCCAATTAGATGATAAAGATTTCATTATTCGCTGGTTGCCTGCTACAATCGACAGCCGCGTAAAAACGATTATCGAAAAATTGTCGGCAATTTTACCAGACGGTTTGTTACAGGTAAAAAAAGCCATTCGTATAAAAGAACAAGTATTACCAATTGAAAATCAGACCATTGAAATTCTGTCACTTTTTATCGGGAAAATTATCTCACACCTTTCCAGACCGTCGAACGGCGATTTATTTGAAGATTTGTTTTTCAAAAATAGGGCTTACGCTTTTAAAGCTGTAGGTGAAAATGCGTTGAGCGGTGGCATAAAAGTCTGGTTAGACCGCTATTATCTCACTGCCGACACCTACAAGCCGATGATTACCGTGTCGGAAACGCCGGCGGATGAATTTGACGTGCAAATTTCGGTGGAAGATGCCACACAGGCGGACGCGCTGCCCATTCCGCTTGAAAAAATTCTGAAACAAAAACAATACGAACAGCAACGGTTCAGAATTTTACAGAGCGTTTCGCTGCTTACTCCGTTTATTCGCGGCTTGGATGCGCATATCAATTTTGGTGGCGACACGCCTATCCGCTTTTCTACCAATGAGTTTGCTCCTTTTTTGATGGAAGTGTTGCCGGCAGTCCGTTTGCTGGATATTAAAATCATGCTGCCCAAAGCTTTACAGGAATTATTGCGTCCAAAAGTGTCGGTAAAGATTAAACGAAATAAAGCCGGACAGGGCTTTATTAATTTGCACGATTTGCTTTCGTTCAATTGGCAAGTAGCTTTGGGTGAAACAATTATATCGCCAGAAGAATTTAATAAACTGTTGAAAAATGCTTCGAAGCTATTTAAGTTTAAAGAAAATTATATTTATGTAAACGATGCCGATATTGAAAAACTGCATAAAGCGTTTACGGCTGATAAACCGCTCACTCCCTTTCAGTTACTGCAAACGGCGCTGGCAGAAGAATACGAAGGCGCTCCGGTTTTGCTCACCGACGAAGTGCGCAATTTGATGAACGAACTGACTTCTACCGATGATATCCCTCTTCCTCAGGGACTTAACGCACAAATGCGCCCGTATCAGCAGCGCGGATTTTCGTGGATGTACCGCAACAGCCGCATCGGTTTCGGAAGCATTATTGCCGATGATATGGGTTTGGGAAAAACATTGCAGGTGATTTCTATCTTATTGAAATTCAAGGAAGAAAAAGCCTTAAATGAGAAACATAAAGCGCTCGTGGTTGTCCCCACTGGCTTGCTGACCAACTGGCAGGCTGAAATCGAGAAATTTGCACCTTCATTGTCTTCACATATTTTTCATGGAACTAATCGCGAATTAAAGAAATTTAATACTGACGTCATGCTGACAACTTATGGCGTATTGCGAAGCGATTTTGAATTGCTGAAAAAACAAAAATGGCAGGTAATGATTATTGATGAAGCGCAAAACATTAAAAATCACGACACTGCACAATCGAAAGCAGTTAAAAGTATTCCTGCTAACATTCGCATCGCCATGAGCGGTACGCCTGTCGAAAACCGTCTGACCGAATTTTGGTCGATTATGGATTATTCCAATAAAGGCTATTTGGGTACGGTAAACACATTTAAGGAAGAGTATGCCAATCCGATTCAACTGTTTAATGATGAAAAAGTTACGGCAAAATTTCGTAAAATTACTGCTCCGTTTATGATGCGGCGCATGAAAACCGACAAAACAATTATTTCCGACCTGCCCGATAAAATTGAGCAGAATCAGTTTGCGCTGCTCACCAAGCAACAGGCGGCGCTGTACGAAAAAACCATGCTGGCGGCAATGGAAGAAATCGAAGGCATTGGCGATGGAAACGACCCGCAGACGCTTTTCAAACGGCAGGGATTGGTATTGCAGATGATATTGGCGCTCAAACAGATATGCAATCATCCAACGCAATTTTTGAAAAACGGACAGTTCGATGCTTCGCTGTCGGGCAAAACGGAATTGCTGTTTGAACTCTTGGACAGCATTATGGAGAGTAGTGAAAAAGTACTGATTTTCACACAGTTCACTGCAATGGGTGAACTGCTCGAACGATTTATCACTGAACGATTTGGCGACCGTCCGATGTTTTACCATGGCGGTTGCAGCATCAAACAGCGCGAAGAAATGGTGCACCGTTTCCAGAACAACCGTGCCGACAAGATTTTCCTCCTTTCGCTCAAAGCTGCCGGCACGGGGTTGAACCTCACCGCCGCCTCGCACGTCATCCATTACGACCTGTGGTGGAATCCCGCTGTCGAGAATCAGGCAACCGACCGCGCTTACCGCATCGGACAGAAAAAGAACGTGATGGTGCACCGGATGATTTGCAAAAATACGTTTGAGGAACGCATCGACGAGATGATTCAAAAAAAGAAACACCTTGCCGAAATGACAGTCGCTACCGGCGAAAACTGGATAGGCAAGTTGAGTAACAAGGAGTTGAGAGAGATATTCGGGTAGCGTTTAATATGTGTTAACATCAAGTTATCCCATTTCAAGATTAAAGTAAGAAACAGCGTTGGGGGATTTTTTGTAGAAAACCGTTGGGCGAATCATTGCAAAAGGTTCGCCCGTTTCGCTGCGCAGATGGAATATGATTTTTGCGACAGAGAAATGATGTTGCAGTGCGGCGGCTAATTCCGGCAATAAAGATTCCGGTATGCTGCACTCTTTTACATGCAATGTGTCTTCTGTTTTTTCATACAAAAGATAGTCAAGCTCTTCGTGTTTTTGCCGGATGCCCAGCAATCCGCCACCGGAAAGAGCCGCTATTTTTGCAGAAAACTGAATAGCAGTTTCATCCCAACTTACAACGTCGTCGCCCGCAAACCGCTTCGCACGAATTGAAAAAACGTCATCTGGGGTTATTTCACAGAAATTGAATGAAATAGATGATTGTTTTATTGGCAAAATCTCCTTTTTTTCCAAAGAAGAAAAACAGGTAAATCCGAGTTTTTCATAATAAGTCCACAACGGTTTTGATGCCGGCGACACAATCAATCCGCACGTTTTTAGCTCTATGGAAAAATCAAACGCTTTTTGTAAAAGGCTTTTCATCAGTCCTTTCCCGCGAAACTGCGGATGAGTACCGCAAGCGTAGGTGTAAAAAACAGATTGCGGTTTTCCGTTTATTTGGATAGTGACAGGGCATAGAAAAAGCATGGATGCAATTTGTTTTTCGAGTATTGCAACCATGCCTGTAATGTGTGGAAACCACTCCGTAAAAAAGAGGTTCAGAAAGTCGTCCGTATCATTGAAACAACGTTTAAATAAGTGTTTCAACTGCGGAATATCCTGTTCCGAAGCAATCCGAATCATATCAATGCGTAGCCGATTTAAAGAAGCGGCTCCAGCGGATTTTGCCTCCGAACCATCCTTTGTCTTTGTCGAGCGACAGCCACACAAAAAGTGGTTGCCCCACGATATGGTCTTCGGGTACAAACCCCCAATAACGCGAGTCAGCAGACTTGTGGCGATTGTCGCCCATCATCCAGTAATAATCCATTTTGAAGGTATAACTCGTCGCTTTTTGTCCGTTGATGTAAATATCGTTACCGTTTATTTCCAGCTTATTGTGTTCGTAAGCCTCTATAATTCGTTGATAAAGAGCAAGATTATCTTTATTTAAAGCAATAGATGTCCCGCGTTTCGGAATCCAGATGGGACCGTAGTTATCACGTGTCCAACCCTTTCCGTATCCCAGCGGAAAAACTTCGCCGCCCATTTGTTCCGGTTCAATTTTTACAGCAATAATCATTCTCATTGTTTTCAGTTTGGCAAGAGTTTTCTGCGTTAGCGGCAAGTCATACACCGGCAAAAGGGTACTGTCTGCCGATTTTTTGAATCCAAATCCCGACAAGAAGTTGGAAGCTCCGTCCATTTGGGTTAACAGGGCACGCTCGCTATCTTCATTGCTGATGTGTAACGATGAAAAAATATCGCGTGACAGAAACTCACCGTTTGTTTGCACCAAGTAATTGTATTGCACTCCCGGCGCATCAGGAATCAGTTTGTCATTGACATATACCTGGTTATTATCTATTTTTAATGTTTCTCCGGGCAATCCCACACACCGTTTCACATAGTTTTCCCGACGATCGACAGGGCGATACATGACAGGTCCATATTCCTGTACTTTTTCTTCCCGCGCAATTATTCGTCCAAAACGATAGCACGTTTCCGGCGCAGGATTTGCAATACCATGCATTCTTGCATATTCATATCCATCGGTATAGCAAGTGGTATAATAATCGGGGTTTTGTTGTCTTAACGTAATGGTGTCGCCGGCGGGGAAGTTAAAGACCACAATATCGCCGCGTTTTACGGAGCCGAACCCTTTCAGCCGTTTATATCCCCACTGCGGATGTTCCAGGTAGGAATTGCAGTTGAGAATCGGGAAAGTGTTCTGTACCAGTGGAAAAGAGAGCGGAGTGTTGGGTACGCGCGGTCCGTAAGCCACCTTTGATACAAAAAGAAAATCGCCTACTAACAACGATTTTTCGAGCGATGAACTGGGAATCTGATAGTTCTGGAAAAAGAAAAGATTGATGATGTACACAGCCACCAGCGCAAACACAATAGCGTCCACCCAACTCATAACAGCCCGTACCTGTTTGTTTTTACTCTCTTTCCACCATGTCCATTTTATATACCGCGTGATGTAAATATCAAAAATAAAAGGCAACAGGATTAAAACCCACAAACTGCCTGTCCATAACGTGAACAGCAAACAGATAACAGCTGCTATTCCAAATTTAATCCATTGTTTAAGAGGTCGTTTCATGTAACTGTGTTTTGAGAAGGAAGATATTCATTTCAACATGCAAAAATACAAAAGAATACGGGAATTACATTCCTTTTTTTGTAAAAAGAGAAAATAGCATTACTTTTGTACATCTGTTCGGGAAAAATAAATTGTCAAAATATTATAAATAAAGCGACTATTTGTAAAATGAGTTTTTTACTGCTTTTTCTGGTTTTTATAGTGTTCATTGTTATCGGCGTGATAGGGACACTTCTCAACTTCTTCACCGCGTTTTTTTCGTTTGGCAGAAGAAGGCAGAAAAATAGTGTTCAAACTAACGAACAGACTGCTATGCGAAAAAACAAAAAAATATTTTCGAAAGATGATGGAGAATATGTTGACTTTGAGGAGATAAAAGATGAATAGTTATGATAAGCGCTTTTTTGTCGTTAATTCGGTATAAAGAGTTGTTACTGATTGCTTTCCTGCAATTGGTAATTTTTCTTTGTGTCATAAAACCTTTGCTGGCAACTTTTGGCATTGTCGATCCTTTACCAACGCATTGTTTCTTGTTGCTGATGGCTTCCACGCTGTGTATGTGGGCGGCAGGACGCATTGTCAACGACTATTTTGATACGCAGATAGATGCCATCAATCGTCCGGACAAAGTGGTTGTAAATGTGGCATTTTCAAAAAAAACGTCTATCCGCATTTATCAGATTCTGGCTGCCGCCGGATTGATTTGCGGCGTCATTCTTGCAGTGATTGCCCGCAGTCTGACGCTGGCGTTTATCATTATCGCCATGACGGGCTTGCTGTGGTTCTATTCCGCCAGCTATAAACGTCAATTCCTTGTGGGTAATGTCATTATAGCGGCATGTTTTGCAACAGCGCCGTTTCTGGTCGTTTTTACGGAGGCTGCATTTTTGCACATCGCCTATAATTCATTGATCGATTTTACGCCGGTCATACCGACTCTTGTCCGGTGGACAGGCGGTTATACAGTGATTGCCTTTGTGATTATTCTTATGCGCGAAATAGTGAACGATTGCCGCGACGTAGAGGGCGACCGCGAGTTGGAATGTCATACAATGCCGGTAAAATGGGGTATTTTGAAAAGCAAAATCGTAGTGTACGGGCTGATTGTTTTGCTATTGATCATGACATACGTTGCAGCATCAACGATTCGTTTGCAGGATGCGTCCGTTGTGCGCTATTTTTTGCTTGGGGTACTGTTCCCTGCGCTATTTCTTGCATATCTTCTTTATCGTGCGAAAACGCCTGCCGGATTTCATCAAGTAGCTGTTTTTTTGCAGTTTATGCTGGCAGTCGTTTTTTGTTACAGTTTCGTTTTCTATTTTTGGCTTGCAAAGACGTATCATCTGCTTTATTTTGGAATTTTTGCCATATTACCGCCTGCAACGGTTTCACAATAGATTTGTTATCTTATGCTCGAGAATCTTTCTAAATATCAAATTATTTTGGCGTCACAATCGCCGCGCCGTCGTGAATTGTTAGCCGGATTGGATATTGATTTTACCGTAAAAGTGTTGCCCGGATTGAATGAAACCTATCCCGAACCGCTTATGGGAGCCAATATTCCCGTTTTTCTGGCAAAACAGAAGGCTGAAGCGTATCTCTCTGTGATGAAGGAAAATACATTGCTGATTACTGCCGATACCATTGTCTGGTGCAACAATAAAATGTATGGAAAACCCGTCGACAGAGCAGATGCAAAGGCAATGCTACGGGTTCTTTCGGACAATATGCACACCGTATTTACGGGAGTTTGTCTGCAATCAGTACAAAAGCAGGTGGTTTTCTCCGTTGCTACCGACGTCCTCTTTGCAAAACTCTCCGACGAAGAGATTGATTATTACATCGACAAATATCATCCGATGGACAAAGCCGGCTCGTATGGCGTGCAGGAATGGATTGGGTATGTAGCCGTAAAGCAAATCAACGGCTCTTTTTACAACGTGATGGGACTTCCTGTGCAACGCCTCTATGCCGAATTAAAACGATGGTAAAACTGAAAAAACGATCCAAGTAACAATGAAATTCAGACCTCCTGAACCCATAATTGTATATTAATCATTTAAAAATGAGATATTTAAATGATCCGGTTCAGGAGGTCTGAATGGTCAGAATGCGTTAACGATGGTCAGAAAATCGGGCGCTTTGAGTGATGCGCCGCCAATCAAACCGCCGTCCACATCGGCATTGGCAAACAGCTCTTGCGCATTTGCCGCATTGCAGCTTCCACCGTAGAGGATGGTTGTATTTTCTGCTGTTTCTTCTCCATATTTTGCCACAATCAGGCTGCGGATAAAAGCATGCATCTCTTGTGCCTGAGCGGGAGTGGCTGTTTTTCCCGTACCGATAGCCCAAACAGGCTCGTAAGCAAGAATAATTTTACCAAAATCTTCTGCTGAAAGATGGAAAAGCGATTCTTCCAATTGCTTCTTTACAACCTCATTCTGACAGTTAGATTCACGTTCTGCCAACACTTCGCCAATGCAGAAGATGGGTTTCAAGTCGTATTTCAACGCCAGATTCACCTTTTCTTTCACTGTTTCGTTGGTTTCGCCATAGTAGGCGCGGCGTTCCGAGTGCCCGATGATAACGTATTGAGCTCCGGCAGATTTTATCATGGCGGCGCTCACTTCGCCTGTGTATGCACCCGACTCCTTGTCGGCACAGTTTTGTGCCGCAACGCCAATTTTCATCGTGTTGATGGCAGACGACACCGACGCCAGATGAATAAACGGCGTACCGATGATTACCTCACACTTCGGCGTTTTGCCGGCAAGAGCCTCGTCGAGTTCTTTTGCTAATTGAATACCTTCCTGCAGGGTTTTATTCATTTTCCAATTCCCTGCTACAATGTTTTTTCTCATTTTGAACTATTTATTTAGTTAATTTATAATGCAATCTCTCTATTTCCCTTTTCGTTTCTAAATAGGACATCTTTCCTCTTTTTGTCTCATTATGAAGTTTTTGGCTTAAAGGGAACGGCGTACATCCCAAAAAAGAGGCTGCTCTTTTTGCAGGGCAACCTCCATTTTATGTTGAAGATAAGCTATTGTTAATAGGGATAATAGCCGTTTGTAGCAATGGCGTTAAGTTGAATCACTTTGTACCAGATTTCACCATTCACAATGACTGCCTGATATTGAACCCCATCTACAATATAGTAGGTATTGCCATTAATAGTAAGCATTTGTCCGCCTTGCGGAATATTTTGCACGATAGCTCCCAATGGCGGTTGTACCACTATATACGTATTGTTAAATCTTTGATAATAAGCTCCTGCATAGTAGTAATAGGGAATGGCGCCAAACATAAACGACACAAATCCTACGGGAAGAGCCGCAATGCGAAACCCAATGGGAGGCGCTACTACTACAAAGCCGGGTCCCTGTGGACGGTAAAAGAATCCGTTGGCATACATATAAGACATTCCGTTATGCACTCTTACAACTCCTCCACGTGGTACAGTTGTTACAACCGATCCGCGCGAGGGCCACTTTCCATAAAACGAAGTGTTCGGACGCGGAGGAGTGCCCGGCTGGGTAACTCCTTGATTCGGACGCTGTTCCGGCCTTGCAGCTTGTGCGTTAGGGCGGGCTGCGTTGGAATTACGCTGCTCCGGTCTTGCCTGAACATTACTCCCTTGACGGTTAGGCGCCGGAGCTACTTTATTATTCGATCTGTTATTATCGCTTCTGTGGTTATTGTTACCGCGTTGTGCAAAAGCAGGCATTGCCGTGAGTGCAACTAAAGCAATACTTATCATCCAACGGTTTAGGTTACTAAATCGTTCGTTTTTCAATTGATTTTTTAAAGATTTCATACAAAATAATTTAAATGTAAATAAATAATAATCGCTCATTATCTTTTGTTTATCATTTCGACCGTCAAAATGATAAAAGGTTTAACTCACTTGCACGACTAAATAACGGGATACGCTCCAGAATGTCTTGTAATCCTTTATTGTCAACACATAATTGCCGTTGCTCTCCTTATCTAAAGAGTATGACCCTTGCGGGTGAGTGGTCAGTACTTTTGCACTTTTTGAATTAAGCGGAATGCTCTGCACCTGACGAATATCTATTTTTTCAAAATAGTCTTGATTAAAATCAGATTGCATCAGTTTCGACCGCGTAAAGAGACCGCCTCCCGTTATTATTTTTTGCGTTTTCAACTCTTTTGATGTTCCAATAACATACCAGCCGGAGTAAAGTTTTGTATCTTGATCGACAATTTGGTTTTGTTGCGTTTGCTTATCATTTTGCAACTGTTTTATATTGGTATTGAGTTCATCCATATTTTTGCTCAGATCGGCAATCTTTGCATCTTTCATCTGCAAGTCTTGAGAGAGCGATTGAAGTTGCTGCACTTTGTCATTTAATTCCGTATTCAGCCGCTCAACGGTTTCTTCAAGAGCTTTTATCTTCACAGAACTGTTGTTCAGCTTGTTAGTCAAAGAAGCTATTTGCTCTTTGTTCTTTTTCAAAATATCAGCAATCAGCAAAATGTCATCATTGATTTTTGCTTTAATATCAGGATTAGCAGTTTCCTGCGACTTGTTTGCTTGAATGTAATTTTCCATCTCTTTAATTTTCTGAAAATTAGCATTAATATCATTCATAGTAGAGATGTAGTCATTTGTCTCATTTTGAAGTTGAGACGTTACCTTTCGAAGCGAGTCATTTTGTTGCTGCAACGTGCCTGCTTCCTGTTTGTAGTTGCGGCATCCGGTTAAAACCAAGAATAGTACGCCAAGCGTTAAAATAAGTTGTTTCATAATAGTGGTTTTTATCGTTGTTTATAGTTGATTTTTAAAATACAATTCAGGCTACAAAGTTGTAACTTATCTTTCATATTTACAACTTTTTCATCTCAAAAATGTGTCAATTGCAGCAGATATTGAAAAATATCGTCGGGTTTTTCGGCAAAACGGGTAGCGCCTGCTTCGAGCAATTCGCTTTTTGGTCGAAAGCCCCACAACACAGCCATCAAGTCAACTTGCGCATTGACAGCTGTTTGCACGTCCACACCCGAATCGCCCACATATAAAACCTCCGATTTTGTCACACCCGTTTCTTTCACAATTTCATTCACAACAGCCGGATGCGGTTTTATGGGCATATCTTCCCGCTGACCATACACTGCTGCGAAAGGAATATCGGGAAAATAGTTTTCAATCAACTGTCCGGTTGCCGCCTGTACCTTATTCGATGCCACCGCTATTTTTATACCTGCGCGATGAATATCTGCAAGCAGCTTTTCAATACCCGGATAGGGATGTGTATACTCCTCTGCATGAGCAAGATAATATATCATAAAATCCTGCATGAGCAGTGCGACAGTAGTCTCATCGCGAGCTTCTTCAGGCAATGCCCGTTCTATCAATCTGGTAATCCCATTTCCCACAAAAAAACGATAATCGTCAACCGAATGCGTTGAAAATCCATGCTTTTGTAATGCAAAATTGGTGCTGTTCGCCAAATCTTCTATGGTGTCAAGCAGCGTACCGTCCAAGTCGAAAATGACGAGCCTCCCCCCGCCCCCTCCGAAGGAAGGGAAGAAACCGGCAATTTCAGATGATTGTAAGTTTTCGGGGTTCATGTTTAATTACTTATGCAAATGACGGATTGAAAAGTGCCGTCAAGCACTAAATGTTGGTAGAAAAATGTTTTAATCATCTGCCTGCGTGCCGTTAGGTACGCAATGTGAAGAAATTTTGTGCCTGACGGCACAAAAAAGAGGTATTATCAAAATTTCTACCAATATTTTGTCCCAATACGGGACAAGACAAGGCATTTTTCAACCCGTTATTGGCATCTTTATTTCAGATACAAAAATAGCAAAAAGCCGTGTAAAATAAAATTTTCCGAATCAAAATAGTTTTGTACCTTTACGCCGTAAATTATAAACAAAATTTTGCCTATGAAATATAATGCGTAATTAATACGCAC
>JGI20166J26741_11452252_pt1 | contig 13458 bp, 9 predicted proteins | sample TergutCu122P5_FD_26741 | JGI IMG/M metagenome (IMG submission 26741)
AGACAGAACAAAGGACATGGTCTCCACATAAGGACATGGTCTCCACATAAGACAGAACAAAGGACATGGTCTCCACATAAGGACATGGTCTCCACATAAGGACATGGTCTCCACATAAGACGTTCTTTCTTTTTACCTCGTAAAAAATATCCAGCGTCGATTCACAGAACCAGAATTACTTTGTTGATTACTTGAAGGATGTAAAATTAAAGAGGGCACGTAAAAGTGAGAAATACGTAAGAAAACTTGGCGAGGAAACCTTAAGGGAAAAGACAATTTGAGGAGATTTAGGGCAGCTGGGAGGACGATATTGAGATACATGTTAGACAGCAATATATTAGAACTTGAACTGGATGAATGTGGCAGATAATGTATTGATGTGATGAGCGATTATCAGCTTGTGAACGATCAATCTTCTAAGAGGATTTCGTTAGTATATATAACTAGAAGTTTAGTTAATGTGTTTTGTTTCTTTCCTGCTTTGAAACAGTTTCCTGTAAACAGATATCCTGTGTCTAATTTTGGTTTGATTAAGAACGTACACCTTTCCTTTATAACAAGCCCTGGGATATACACATAAAACCGTTGACTGGTAATTTATTGCTTTGCTGCGAACAATGGGGCTATATTTGCGGCTCTGTTCAGCTCTTCGTGAACCCTGTACATAATTTAAAGCATTAATGGAGCTGAAGGGATAAGAAAAGTAGGCAGGGGGTTCTCTTTCACCGTTCGAGTATTTATAGGTCTGTGTTTCTATTTTCATCCTTGTTGGCTGTGGCTTATACATTTAATTGAATGATGCGGGGTTTTCAATGCAGATAAATTATATGGAGTCACTGCAATGAGTGATACGAACTTAATATTATTTCCCAGACAATTAGAGAAAGGGGACAGCTGTAACTTTTAATTTCTAATACATTTCTAGTCAGATGGAAGTGCTCAGTATGATATGCGTAATGTTTTTATGGTGATTTAATGAAAGGCATTTAGGATGGTTTGGAAATATAGTAGACTGCTACAGATAAGGGACATGCAACATTTATTTTGGTTTGGTCTGAAGGAAAGTGTCATCTTTACAGTCGTTATTATACATCGAAAAGTAGCATTCAAATTAGCCGACAAGAAACTAGCTTGAATATGTGGAATTGATTTCTGTCCTAACGTTTTGTTACTCGTAATTTTAAGTATCAACAAATTAAGTGAATTGGCAAATGATAATTATACAGAATTATGTAGGGAGTGTGTAATCCAATCAGAATATTTCACGGCGCCATGCAGCGGGATCTGACGCACTCACTGCAGAAGGGGCTGCGTGATATTACCGTCGCGCTGCAAAGTGCACTAGTTACAGTTGAAGCCGGGATGGCCGAGTCGGTGTAGTGACTGCATTATGGCTGGACAACCGATGAATGGTGTTTAGATTCCTGGTAGATTCCTGGTAGGAAAAATAAATATTTCTCTTCCAAAGAGATCCCAAGCTCGTCCATAATTCTGTTCAGTGTTTAACAAGGGCAATTTCCAGGGGGGGGGGGGTAAATTGGCCATGGCGTGAAGCTGACCTCACCTCCGTTTAGTTCCGAGGTTGAGACACTTCCTGTACGCCCTATAATTTAGTCACGTTTTATTCCGCTCCTGATGTCAGAGTAGCGATTTCAAACTGGTGGCTGAAACTTCATATCTTCCCCCGCATCTGGCTTTGATTTCACCGTGGTGTAACGTTTGCTTTTACAAAGCGATTAATTTACTATCTCTCGTAACATGTCGCTGCATATGGGACTGGAGTTACAGGTCTGTTTGTCCTTTTCGTGACTTCCAGAGACCTCTGTCGACAATATTAAGCGTGCAAAACAGTACACGATATTTTTAGGCCGTGGAGAGATTATTTTTTTAATGAATGTTTAGAGAGTACACTGCTCATAATAATGAACTCTTATACGTACATTTACACGTGTAGGAGTTCCATGGCATGAGATGTAGCATGTAGTACGTTATTTTGTTATTCTTGATTCCGCGCAACTTTTATTTACTATACTGAGGCGTACATTTACACAAAATCGAGCCATTTATCACTTTTCTGCGTACACTGTAGACGCGTTTCGGTTTTCAAGAACTGATCCTTAGTGTCAGCAGTACGCAAGTAATGACGGAACGTAATGACATTACTGCCAATATTACAGTGAGATTGTAAACGTAAAGAAATTAATTGTCGAAAAAAATTACTTTGCAACCGATGCACGATATCGGATACAACAAAATGACACTGCGATTGGGTCAGAGATTTATTTTATCACAACTGAAGATTTTCTAATGTACTGACGAAACCTTTTATTCGGAGATGAATATAAATAGGCATGTAAATTTAGTAGCGGATGTGTTGGGGATATCGATATAGTACTGTGTTCCAGCGTTTGCTGTAGCCCAGCATAGTTCACGTGATCACAATAGTATACATCGAAATGGAACGTACGTGCTAAAGAATGAAAACAAATGATAATTGTTTGGATTTAATCTTCGACAAAAAGAACATGGATTTTAAGAAGAATTTATCACAGATTTACGCAAACCGTTGTAATTATTTACGGTACAACAGTACACTACCAGGAACAAAAAAATAGCAGCACTTGAGTATGTGTTAAATTGAACACAAAGAGCTTGCATTACAGACAATAGAAGATTAAGAGAAATGGATTGCATAAAAATTATAACAGTGAATGACGACAATAAGGTAGAAATTACTTATCCAAATATGCATAATAACGATAAAGTAATATATTAAGATGAAAACGAGAAAAAATAGGCGAAATTTATCCACTTTCAAAACATATTAGAATCTTAAACAACGGGTTCGAAATGATAATAACTTTTACCATAGATAACACTATCAAGAATGAAGTCGAAGGTAAGTTTAAATTGTATGATTAAAACATTGGGATATTTGTAAGTAGACGTGTAAAATTGTGGAGTTTATGTTCATCAGACTGGTACAAATTTTCAGCAAATTTTTCCGACCACATACGCTATATAAAACGTAACTTAAGTAAAGCAAAATTTGCCAAATATGCCGGACAATAGAAATGAGTATGGAATAATAGACAGAGTAGTGAGCATTGTAAATATAATTCATAAATGGCACTTAATAGATATTCATGATAATTTTTTTGCATATAAATCTGAAAAAACGGACGTATTATAAACGAACGAAATATAAATGTGTGTAACTGATTGTGTGTTGCACGCTACCACTCGACCTACTTTTTAGGTTACGGTATGTTAGTAATCTTCTATTACGTTACGGTACTTGTGGTCACGTTATAAGTACAGCCTGATCGTTATTGTATGACATTTGTTCTTCAGGTGAGGCATGACTGCTCATTGTATGCTCCAACCGCTGTCTTGACGTACTGCATTAAATAAATAGTTATTGTATGGAATATCTGGTTAAAGTGTGGATTCGGTTCTTCACTGTAAGCTATAAACCATTTTGCAGTCATTGTGTACTTGAATTGTTGTTGGAGGGTTACTTGTATGAAAGGAGAAGTTAAAGTGTTGATTACTTTCTCACTGCATGCTTCAACTGGGGTCTGATGGCTATTGTGTGAAATACCTTGTTAAAATATCCAGTGATTCCTTATTCCATGCTTACATTGTTATTGTATCATACAGCTAGTTGTAGTGTAGAAGGGATCCTCATTGTATACTGTAAATTGATCCAGGTCGTTATTGTATAAAATAGGTAGTTAAGCTGTTGAATGATCCCTTCTCATCCTGTGCTTTAAGTATATTTTCCTTATTGTGTAGAATAACTGGTGAAAATATGGATCTATGGTTTTTCTCTTCATCGGCTCATTTTCGTTATTTGAAAGAAAATCTTAAATAATTTATAAATAACGGATTTCATACTTTAGCAGTAACATACACACTGTCTTTTAGTCCTGTAGCAAGTAGTACATATACTAGCTTTTAAGGGTTAAGAGAATTAACTAACTGAAGAGACGTTAAGAAAGAAATTTATTGAAACGTGACTCATTACTAAACTGCCATAAAATTATGAGCATCTTGTAAGTAAATCAGAAGCAACCACGGCAATAAGATTAGTCATAGATGTCCCCACGGAAGAGACTTTTCGAGAAACAGATAGTCTGTTGCCAGATCAAGAAGTTTCCCGTTCGCACAAGAACCCACCACTGAACCCTGCTCTGAGCTACTTCAACCGTCACTCATGTAACTCATCTATTTAAGATCCGATTTTATATTATTGTTCCATATGTGCCTAGAATTACCAAGATGGTTCCTTAACTTCTGTCACTTAAATCCTTTACGTGTAGTATTAGTTCCACGCATACCATCTTCGCTTATTTAATTGTATAATTTTAATGGGCCATATTAGGTAATCAGTGTCAAATATGAAGCTTTTTTCAGTGAGCGTGTTCTGTGTTGTCCTGCTAACCTCGTGTCCCATAAATGCAGGTTTAATTCTGAACCCCCCTTTCTCAAACATTCTTTTTCTTCAAGATTACATTCTTCCCGAATATTACTTTATTTAATTTGGTAGATAGGTACAGACATTTAGAGGAATCTGCTGCCTTCTTTATTGTCGAATAAGAAGACATATCTTGTGTTAAAGCTAGAGTCAGCAGGTGTCTTGATACCTGTCTACCAAAGCTTACGGCGTCATATCTTGATACCGCCGTAAGAATCTCATAAATCTCCCTCAATCTGTGTCATTTTCTTATTCCTTTAAAAGTCTTTGTACCTCTATCAAACAGTTTTGCATATTTTAAACTTATGTTTCTACGTAGACGACGCTTCTTAGAAAATGTAAAGTAAGTAATGAAAAGGCTGCCCCGAACTAAATCTGTTCTTAATATTTGTGAGCGTATTTTGGTATTACTGTCGTTTTAACTTTACCACACTTCGGAAGCATTTTATATAATTTCTGTAACAAACAACAAGATTGGCGAAGTTACTTCACATCTTGTTCTCTGATGTTTAAAGGAAATTGTTTGCATCACTTGTTGAACCCTGAGTGACTCTAAACAAAATGTAATTATGCTGAGTCTGCTGCTAACGTGGTAACAAATTTCCCAAGGTAGTACAATTGAACTGCCTGGGAGCTGGTACCAGAAATAGGATAAACTCAATTTGTGGTCGGAAAAGCATGTGATCGACAAGTTGCAATCAGATCAACCGACTCAAGTCTTCTTCGAAACAGCAGAGAGGCAGAGAGCTAGCGAAGTTTATTGTTGTTGACAAATGAGCTACTGCAGAGTCAGCCAGGATTGTTTAGTAAGAGGCATGTGTGCGTAAGTCAGAGTTGGAAAGTAATGACAACGCAGAGGTGAAAATTACGACGTGTATAAACAACAAGAGATTTCCCTTATTTGCTTCTCTTTATATACGATGGTGTTTCGAGTAAATATAGCTACATTGTGAGATTTTTGTGTCTCTAAGGAACTTGGTTATTGGTGATAAGAGATACTGAATTAAGTAACCTGTTTATATAAGTTCCTGGTACTCACAGAATTTTATATTGTTGTATATTTTTGTGGCGTCTTATAACTTCTTCTAGCACGTAAGTATATTTCGTTGTTACATCCGCGTTACGACTTTTTCATGTCATCATCAGTGTCTTGCATACGTTATGGTTTCATGTTGTCATGCTGCTATGTGGTGTGGATCCGGTGCTAGTGTCTGATCTGTATCACAACTCTTGCCACACTCTGTCTCATTTCGCTGCTGCGTGTGTCTGTATTCGCACTGTGCTAACTCTCGCCTTTGTACTTACAATCTTCTATGCTCACACGCTGCAATGCCTTCGTTCCGTCCTTGTTGCTGCTTTTTTGCTTCGTGTCTTCCTGCGCTGCCCACGTGGCTCACTTGTCAGCCATGTTGTCGTATGACGTGAGAAAAATAAAAACTTAGAAATGCATGTCACGACAGAAGATACTGAAATGATAAAGGTAGGTGGAGTCTACACAACACAAGTTATAGTTTTGTGCTGGAACTTTGTAGGTAACATTAGGATTTTTATGTAGTTTTTTTCCCCTGAAATCCTGTGTCGATTTTCGTTAAATTTCTGTCCAGTGACAGAGTTCTTGGAGCTGGCGTTCAAAGCCTTTGTTGTGCCATGAACCCCTCTGAGAGTCTGGTCAAACCCACGCACCCCTTTTTATACAGAGGTATTTAAATGCGTAACAGAGCTAGCGAGGTTTATTACAGTTAACAAACATTTTTAGGCACGATAAGTGGATTCCTGGCACTACGGCATGGCCCGTCCTCAGATTGTGGATGGAAAAACGGCCTTTAATATGGAGGGTAGCTGCGAATATATTTAATAAGCAATCGCGGACAGCCGACAAGGGGCGGTCCTCCAGTTTGGGGGCTGGTCGAGGCGCTAACAAATCCTCAGTGTAAAAATCGGCCTTATTACGAAATGGATATATGTGCCTAGGGTCTGGACAGATCCTTTGGTACGACCTCAGCAGTGGAAAGGGGACGTGAGATTTGGTACATGGACTGTAAGGACACTGTGTAAGTCAGGTTCACTTACAACAATAGCCAAGGAATTAGCAAGATATAAATTAGATTTAATGGATGTAGAGGAGGTTAGGTGGGTAAGGTGGCGCTGTAAGAGCACCTGATTATATTTTTCTATGGGCAAGGAAATGAAAATCATCAATTAGGAACAGTTTTTTTTTGTTCACCACAGATTATCATCAGCAGTTAGGAGAGCAGAGTCTGTTGACGATAGAATGTTGTATGTAGTTCTGAGAGGTTGCTGGTGTAATATCATTGTTTTGAATGTGCGTAACCAAGTGAGTAGAAAATTGATAATTAAAAAAACAGTTTTTATGAGGAATTAGAGCAGGTTTTCGATCATCTCCCTAAGTACCATATGAAAATTCTGTTAGGAGATTTTAATGAATAATTGGGGAGAGAGGACATTTTCAAACTGACAGTTGGGAATGAGAGTCTACATCAGGACATTAATGAAAATGGTATTAGAATACTAAATTTTGCCAAATCAAAGGATCTGATTGTTAAGAGCACGATGTTCGCGCACCGAAAGATTCTTAAATGCACCTGGACCTCTCCTGATGGGAAGACTCACAACCATACTGGTCACACATTGATAGATAGGAGATGGCATTCAGTATACTGGATGTACGAAGTTCCAGCGGAGCTGAATGTGAAACTGATAACTATCTGGTAGTTGCAAAATTTAGGGAGAAATTGGCAGTAAATAAACAAGCAGCACAGAAGTTTGATATGGAGATATTTAACCTCAGGAATCTAAATGAGCTGGAGGTTAGGAAACAGTATCGGATTGAGATTTAAAACAGTTTTGCAACTTTGGACAACTTAAGTGATAGAGAGATAATAAATAGGGCTTTGGAGGACATTAAAAGAAATATCGAAACCTCAGCTAAAGAGAGTCTAGGTCTGCACGAACTGAAGCAGCATAAACCGTGGTTTGACGAAGATCCAAACCGAAGCAAGGTAGATGATCTAATAAATGTAAGGCTTGAAGCTAGTAGACATGTCAGGTGCAAAAATAAGGAAAATTTGAATGCTGAAATTGATGAACTTGAAACTTAACATTAGGGTCGAAAATATCAGATACTGTTATAAGAGCACCAGTGACTTTAAAAAGGGTTACTACCCTAAACCTAATATAGTAAAGGATGAGAAGGGTGATTTGGTTAATACTCCCACAAAACCATTTCCCTCAGTTACTGAATATACATGGGGTTAATGACATTTTGCAGTCAGAAATGCATACAGCAAAGCTACAAGTGCCTAAGCCGAGTGTCCTTGATGTTCAGATGGCTATTGAAAAGCTTTAAAAAAAAAGTATTGATCAAATCTCAGCAGAACTGATTAAAGCAGGGGGTAGAACAATTCGCTCTGAGATCCATAAACTTATTAGTTCTCTTTGGAATGAGGAGGAATTGCGTGAGGAGTTGTAGGAATAGATCATTGTACTTATTTCTAAGATGTGTGGCAACACAGATTGTAGTAGTTCTAGAAGTATGTCACTTTTGTCAACTACGTACAAAATTTTATCAAACATCCTGCTGTCAAGGTTAACCCCGTATAACTTACCTACCTTAGTCCACAGAGCAGAATCCTTCTTGAGAAGCTGACCGGTTTTCAGCTAGTCAAGAAATTCCCTGCATTTTATGGAGCCCGAAGGTTCATTACCGCATTCACAAGTGCCCGCCAGCTGTCCGTATCCTGAACCAGCTCGATCCAGTCCACATCCTCACATCACACTTCCTGAAGATCCATCTTAATATTATTCTCCCATCTACGCCTCGATCTCCCAAGTGGTGTCTTTCCCTCAGGTTTCCCCACCAAAACCCTGCATATGCCTCTCCTCTCCCCCATACACGCTACATGCCCCATCCGTCTTATTGTTCTCGATTTGATGACCCGAAAAGATATTCGTTGAGTAGTACAGATCGTTAAGCTCCTCGTTAAGTAGTTTCATCCACTCACCTGTTGCCAAATCCCTCTCAGGTTCCAAATATCTTCCTCAACACCCTATTCTCAAACAGCCTCAACCCACGTTCCTCCCTCAATATGAGCGACCAAGTTCCACACCCATACAACATAACAGGCAAAATTATAGCTTTGTGTCCTAATCTTTAGACTAAATTTTTGAATAGCAAACTGGAAGACAAAAGATTTGCACGAATGATAGCCAACATTCTCCGACTTCAATCTGCTCTTAATTTCTTCCTGAATAAAATTTTGATTTGTTAAGGTTCTTCCAAAATATGTAAACTCTTCCACCCTTTAAAAGGAGCTATTTTCAGTCTTTATATTGTGACTTCGTTCTGCATTCTGATATCGAGACGTGATCATGTACTTAGTTTTATTAGCATTAACATCTAGTCCAATTAACCCCACATGCAGAGGAAATCATTGGGGATCATTAGTGTGGATTTCGACCCAACAGGTCAACTACTGGTCACATATTCTGCGTTCGTCTAGTACTTTAGAAAATACTGGAATACAGTGAAGCAGTGCGTCAGCAATTTATAAACTTCAAGAAACCTTATGCTTCAGTTAGGAGGGAGGTCTTGTACAATATTCTCATTGAGTCTGGTACCCCCATAAAACGGGCAAGGCTAATAAAATGTTTGTGTGAATGACACCTATAGCGGAGTCCGAGTAGGCAAATATTTGTCTGACGTTTTTATTATTAAGAATGGTTTGAAACAAAGAGATGCTTTATCGCCACTGCTTTTCACCTTTGCTTTAAAGTACACCATTAGGAGAGTTCAGGTAAACCAGGATGGCTCGAAATTAAATGGTACATATCAGCTTTTGTTTTATGCGAATTATGATAATGTATTGGACGGAAGCGTTCATACTTTAAAGAAAAACACAGAAACTTTAGTAGTTGCTAGTAAGAAGAATTGACTAGAGATAAATGCAAATATAGTACATCGTCATGTCTCGAAGCAGAATGCAGGACGAAGTCACAATATAAAGACTGCTAATAGTTCCTTTGAAAGGGTGGAAGAGTTAAAATATATGAGAAGAACCTTAATGTATCAAAATTCTAGTCAGGAAGAAATTGACATCAGATTGAGGTCACTGAATGCTTGCTATAATTCGGGGAGAAATCGTTTGTCTTCCAGTTTGTTATCCAAAAATAGAAATATTAAAACATAGAGTACTATAATTTGCCCGTTTTTGTATGGGTATGAAACTTGATCGCTTACATTGAAGGAGGAACGTAGGCTGAGGATGTCTGAGAATAGGGTGTTGAGGAGAATATTTTGCCCTGAGACGGGCGAGGTAACAGGGGAGTGTAGAAGACTACGTAATGAGGAGATTAATGATCTGTACTCCTCACCAAATATTATTCGGGTGATCAAATCGCGACGAATGAGATGGGCGGGGCATGTAGCACGTATTGTAGAGAGGAGAGGTGCATACAGGGTTTTGGTGGGGAAACCTGAAGGAACGAGACCACTTGGACGGCCCAGGTATATATCGTAGGGTAATATTAAGATGGATCTTTAGGAAGAGGGTTGAGGGACATGGACTAGATTGATGTGGCTCAGGATAGGGACAGGTGGCAGGTTCTTGTGAATGCGGTAATGAACCTTCGGGTTCCATAAAATGTGGGGAATTTCTTGTCTAGCTAAGAACCGGTTAGCTTCTCAAGAACGACTCTGCTTCATGGAGTAATTAAGTTAGTAAGTAACAAAAATTTTTGGAATCCAGTGGCCACAAATTATTTGGTTTCCTACATTCATTATTGAATGAAAGCCAAATTTCAGTTAGAGGTTATTGAAAATGAAGCTTTAAATTTTTCCCCATCCAAGTTCGCGGACCCCCGTGGACTCCAGCCTACTTATTGTACCTACAGTAGGCAAACTTAATGTAGTCGCAGTCCGTTTTCTGCCCGAAATTTCGCCTGTGTGCTTAGATAATTTTATCATCTTTATGTTGAAACCTAGTCCCCATAAGCAACCAAACCGACTGAGAAAAGCGAAGATCATTAGTTTTTGGCTAAGGGCCAGTATAATGTGGACGTTTACTTATAGTGTTATTAACCACTTTTCTCCTTATAAACAAAGAAGGCCATCGAACAAATAGCGAATGGACATCGGGGAACAAAGTTCACTCTAGAAGAGTCGACGAAGGCCCTTAGGGGAAGTAGAGGTATAGCTCTACTCTTTCTTTAACCTCGGCGCTAGATGGGGTGGGTGGTCAACGCTACGCCCCGGCCGCTTTACCCCCGGGAAAAACCCGGTACCCATTGTATAGGAGGCTGGGTAGGCCCCAGGGCCGTTCTGGACCTGTGCGGAAAATCTCGCCCTCACCGGGATTCGATCCCTGGACCGTCCAGCGTCGGGGAACAAAATGAAACATAAAATAGAAATGAATCAACGTGATTGGTTCATTTGCAACAGTAAGTTGTTGTAATACATTTTGACATTAGCTTTATGTATATACATACACAGGACAAGCTTTGTGAAATAAACACTGCTGATACTGTTGTACTTTTTATTCCACCATTTTCTGCATTTTTTGTCCCGTTATCCTCTTTGCTGCCCTCTGCGGGTGTCATTTTCGTTTCATCTTTAGCGTTGTAATGGGATTGTCACATCCCATCGTCTTGTTATTTGCGACCTCTGTTCAGAAGACATGTTCCCGGTCCCAGTCCCATGACTAACAGCAAATACAACTGTAGCGCTTAGCACCCTGCTTACAAACTCCTTCCACTGTTTCTGTACGAATTAAAGCTGAGATATTAGATTAGTTTTTGTGAAGCAAAACCGCCACCTCTTCATTAACTTGTAACGTTTGCGTATTTGGGGGTTATCACGGCGGTGATTTTTGAGGCGTTGGGAGACGCAGTGTATTTCTTGTTGTTGCTAGTGACTGGCGTATCGGAGAAATGTTATGCTGGCATCTTCGGGATCAAAGTTTAACTTATTTCATTCGGTTTCTGCTTAAAAGAGAAAGGTTAGACCAAATAAAATACGAATCCAGCACTTTTAATATAAAGTATATAATATAAAACAAACGGCAAAAAAAATCACACTACAGAGTAAACATTCCAAAAGTATTTGTTAATATTATTCATTAAATTAAAGAAATTCTCTAATGTTTTTCAAGTAATAAATACTTTTCACTAGTGGGTATTATATTCTCATGTTTATTTTGTCATTTAATGTCGAGAAGTCATTTCCTTCCCCTTTGTTCCTTGTGACTGATTGTTTTATTAGTCTGAGAAGTTTATAATTTAATGATATCATTACTTTCACTTATTTTTATTTTTGTTACCTCTTACACCAATTATTCTTTAATTTGTCCTTGTGTAGAATTTAAAAAAATGTAATTTTATTAAATGAACATTTTAACCAAAGTAAATCTGAAGGAAATCTTCAAATATCTCTCTCGATTTTCGGAATGGAGAAGAGGATTTTCTCCTCTTTAAAACTGCCTGACCGGCTGTGAGACCTCATATTCAAAGGATATACAACAATTTTCTCGGCAATAGAGCGGTCGGGGCGTGAAGCCAAGGGGTTAAGATTGAGTAGAGGATTACCTCCACTCCTCAATATAACTTTATGGAGTACATGGGGACATCTGTACCTGTGTATAATCGATCACGTGAAACAGTTTAATCGTCACAGCTGCAGTGCTTCATGGGACTCTATGGCATTGCAAATTGAAACACATATGTATGTATGTATGTATACACTTAATGTCGGATTCATGTTTAAAACTTGAAACTAATTTGATAATATTAAAGTTAATTTTTTAAAGAAACTCTCTCCTTACGTGTACCAGGCACCTAGGCTTGGTTCACTTAACATCAGATTTGTGTGATGTTAAAGCGGCCTTGCTGCTCATTTATTCAAGAGTTATGCAAGAGCACTCGGGTATTTTGAAGAGATGTACGAAGAGTTAAAAGAAGATACTTCGAATTCAGTGCTTCTCATTACAGCGGAGCGTAATTTAACTTCTTCATCGTGGCCGTTGCCTCTGGTTACCACGTGACCCTTTTATTTTCCTAATTTATACACCGACTTGCATAATGTAATTTCACTGAACTGCACACTATTCTAGCTTGCATTTTAACTTTTTGACTTCATATCATAATTGCAGCTATATTTTAGACTTATCTTTCATCAATATGATTACCATATTCCACAGTAGCCATAATTCCATAATTTCAGTTGTGTAGCATGATGTTTCATTATCGCAATTAATGAAACACCTTTGCTTTGTGTACGTGTTTGATAAGTTTTCTTTTCACATACACTGTATGTGCGACTTATGGTTGTTAACACTTTAATACTGCGAGTGCTACCGAAACAACCACGTCTTCACAAGCACAAAAGAAACGTTGCTTTTATGTTGGCTTGGAAATGTAACCTTAAATGGAAGGAATTAAGCAGCGAAATGAAATTTTTGAGGTCATTTGGAGGTTACGTATTTAAAGTGCTTAATAAAAACCACGAAACAACGTAAGAATTAAATATGTATGACTTCAATTAAAGCATTTTGTGTTATACACGTGAATGGGCATTACGTTTACTAAGGATGAACTGGCGTAAGGCACGTAGGTCGACCAAGGTCAGGATGGAAAGACCAATACCTACGGAGAGGGAAGAAGCCAGAAGATGACCTGTGCGGTGTTACTTCTGATGATGATCCTGTTCTATTTCGAACAAAATACTTATAAAATAAACCATTTGTTCTCCCTGAGCTATGATATGCATCCTAAAAACGCCGACGCACTATAAACATACCGACCTCAAACCATCCGTTTCGCTACATTTGTTCAGTACACAACACTGCCTGACAGGGAACACAACGACATACTCCATATGTATGTATTCTATACAGAGTACAATTTTTGAACTCATTCTCAGTCAAATTCAGAACCATATATATATATATATATATATATATATATAT
>JGI20166J26741_11452363_pt1 | contig 13455 bp, 6 predicted proteins | sample TergutCu122P5_FD_26741 | JGI IMG/M metagenome (IMG submission 26741)
GGGGGAGTGAAGAAATTCCAGGGCTCGCTAATCGCAGGGGATGTGTCAACGGAATTCCAGCGTGTCGCATTACAACTGTCCTGTCATCAGTCATCTCCATTAGCCTGATAGCGAAAGTTTAGTACACGGCCTAATCTAATCTATCCGAAAATACATCACTACGCGCCTGACGAGCTCATCTTGCGGTTACTGTACACAACTTTCTCACCTGGACCCCGGATCGATTCTGGGCGTAAAACGTGTTACGTGTACAATGCTGCTTTGAGGCATGATGCCCAGTAGTTCCCTCCATTTCTTTACCCTTCATTCTCCCACCCATACTACCGACCTTGTATCTGTATGAATATGGTCAATCTCAGTAAATAACATGGCGTTCTGAAACAACCCTGAGCTACAACAAATCGATATGTCACACTGCCTGGTGCTACAGGGGTACGTGGAAAAGAATATATTTTCACAACTTAAGAAAGCAGCAAAACTTTACATACCATCTACGGTGTCGAAAACATAGACCGTTCACAGTGCTTTCTTCAAGGTAATCAATTGAAACGTGAGTATACCGGTCTTTAAAAGACAGTAAGAAGGTGCAAGACATACCAAAATGAACGATACGACGACGAAATAAAAAACTGTATCGATACAAGTAAAAAAACAGTAAGTGAGAATGTTTACATTAGATTTCTACTGAAACACAATTTCGCAACTTTAAACAACCGAACATCTAACATTCCGTCCATCACCAAGCAAAAGAAATACTCATGAACATGCACTCATAATAAGTAATGTTAACGAAAGTAAGTATTTTTACATACATAATCTGTCACATTTTACAGCCATTAATTATAACTGAATATGACAAGCAGCATGTTCCGCAAACAATGATTTAAACTGCGATCTGAGTCAGTGACACTAGGCAACTGTACACCCGTACTTCCTAGTTTTGATAATGGTTTGAAGATGATTAAGTTCTGATCGAAACATGTTGCCAAATAATGTAAACTAATAAAGAACAATCACTAAACAGTTGTGTCGACGTTATTAGGCCTCTATATTACATACCACTGCGTAATTCAATACATTTCAAAATGATACATGATGCTGGGAAATATTGCACATAATTGTCAATTCGTTACACTAAAAAGGCGTTTAAAACAATACAGAGATCAAACACAAAATCAGAAGTGTTCGCCCTGTTCCAATAAATTATTGCTTAACATACTCTTTCTCGGGAACTCCTACGAGAAGCGCATGTTCCTCAGACGAGTTGGTGGGTACCTACTGACTAAACAACGCGGCATGACGTCCCAGAATAACGTAATCATACCCCCCACCATGCCACCACCATATCCCACTAACAATTCACCACGTATCTACAAATTTCCTATTAAGCTTCAATACAATACAGCACGATGTATGTTTGGTTTGTTACATACACAGAAAACACAAGATAACTAAATGTGAACAGTCAATAACTTACATCAAACAGAACAAAATTATCACGAAATGTACGAACTTACCGCTCAGTTTATAGTTACGTCATCACAACGCCGAGCATGAATGGTACTGCCATCCGTCAGCTGTACATTACGACACCTGTAAAACAATATCGTCATTTAGACCTATATCTACTGAAAAGGTGTACAAAATTTAACGCAGAACGTCCTTCCTGCTGCGCGCAATAAAAAAAAATTCTGCACCGTGTATTAATTTAAAAAAGCTCCCGGTGTTACGATAATGTCCGACCACAACCTTGAAAAAGAATGTAACCTTCAATACCACCGATGTCTCGTGTAACAGCGCATGTCTATGCTATACAGCACTCACTATTTGTTCTTTACTCCGACTGCTTGTCCACATTACGCAGTACTATACAGTATTGTACGATAGGCTTTCTTCATCCACATTTTAAAAACACGCACCAAGATTTCTCCACTCCTATAAGGTTAGCTGAGAGAAAACTGGTTTGACAGCACAGTTTCGGAGAGAACCAGCAGCACTGATCACACACAGACTTAATATGTACGTACTGTCAGTCAGGAAAACTTGGGGACGGGGGAAGGAAACAAACTGTACTGACGGTCTATTGACTCATACTATTGAACAGGAATCTGGCACTTCGCGTAAACCACGTTATCATCTCCACTCACGTTGTTTGCTTCTGCTGCTATTTCGCGCACAAGCTAGCTGTGCAATCGGCACAGAACTGTCTACTCAGTGTACGTAGTAATACGAGTTGGATTGGTTACCTCACCCAGCCAGCCAGGCAGCCCATTCCCCGACCAACCCAAACGTACGACCGGCTCTACGCCAGCATTCCCTCCTCCCCTCCAATATCGCATCATGTCACACCAGCGTGTGTGACTCCACAGCTCCCAGCATCACTACACCAACCTGGATGTCCGATGATACGACATGACCTGATCTTCCAAGAGCTTGTCCCAGGGTATAACACTGCTGCTCGGGACCAGATGATCAGAATTACATGCGCAACTATGGCGGGAGGTCCAGCGTGTAGCGGGAGTATACGAAGAGTGGCACGAAAGCCCGGTAATTTGGTAGGGAGGAGAGGGTAAGAATATATACGCCAACCAAACGGTGAAAGCGATTTCCCTCAAGGGCGCTAATGTTTATTTTCATCGGTACTTCAACCCTTAAACGGCTAGGAGAAGACAGTATAACCCTTAAGTAACCGGTCAAAAAATCAATTTCCTTAAACCGCCACATGTACCCGTCAGAAGACGAATACATTTGTGTACTCTAATTAGATATCTGGGGATTTCAGGATATATTTATCCTCTCTGATAAGGCATAATATGACTACACATATGCATTATTGTTTGTAATACATCCAATGATGCTGTCATTATGTTAGTATATGTTGTGTTGTTCTACGTATTGTTTGTTTCGTGTCGTTCTGTGTATTGTTTGTGTGTAAATGTGTACTGTACTACTGCCACCGGGTGACAACCCAATTGCAGTTAATAAATATATATCTCATATATATATATATATATATTATATATATATATATATATATATATATTAACAGCGAATGGTATATTAATCCGTGAATGTTTGAAGTACGTCGTCATTGTAGTCCAAAATTACTACCCTGGCATCTGCTAGAAATGACGAAAACTATGAGAAATCCGTCAGAATAGTTGTTGTTCCTATCGAGATTCAAAACGGTCATCTCCATAACACATACCAGAAGTCATTACTGCTTCAGCTAACATCAAAATCAGACAAGTTTGGGCAGAAAAAGTGATCCAAATTTCCTTGTTAATTTAAGAAATCCGTCAGAATAGTTGTTGTTCCTGTCGAGATTCAAAACGGTCATCTCCATAACACAAACCAGAAGTCATTACTGCTTCAGCTAACATCAAAATCAGACAAGTTTGGGCAGAAAAAGTGATCCAAATTTCCTTGTTAACTACTACCACTAATAAAATTTTTTCTTCCTATTAATTTCAAACCAGCAATCATCTAGTTACTCAGACCACATTCAACAAACACATGAGGGTACTACACTAAAGGAATTAATTTTACTTTCCTTACATCATTCAAAATATTACAAAAATATCCCAGACACATGCCAATTTGTACATGTACTAACTCCCAACACACAACTGCTTTTAATGCCAATAAATAAATAATTTCACACCCAGGGTGCTCAAATATAAGATTTGTGTCACTGATTCACCTAAAAACTGTGAACATTATTCAAAAGGGGTACTAACAGTGGTGACCAGGGTGTCCACAAACTTTCCATTCTAGGAGCCACCTCCTAATTCTAGGCATCAGGCAGGTGACATGAAGCAAGTTCCATTCCAAGGACCCATTTTCCTGAAGTGACCAAGGAACTTAACTGTTATTTTATGCTTTCTGATGGGTGCATGTGAACTGACACACATTTTTATATGAAAGGTAAAACCTGCAGTGATTATGCTGAAAATATAAGGTGCCACCAGAAAAAAAGTTAGTTGCCTGGGCAACCAGGCAGCTGGGATTTGTGGGACCCTGGTGGTGACTACTGCAGCGAACTATCATTTGGTACGTATACTATATTACAAATATGTATACTATATTAGAAATTTATCCATTTTTCAGAAGAATGTGCTTCCTCCATATTCTGCCCAGAAGACAGGAACTATATAGTGCTACATCCCAGATGATGATGACCAACAACCAGTACATTTCCCTATGCAATAAGAAATCCATATTCATTCTCACAAAAGTATCTATGGAATATGGCTGAACTATAAACATTGTCTACTAGCACCTATCCAACACGATCGTTTGTATTATCAAGACGACAACTAAGACCAATCACAAGATTTATGTAACAACCCTACACAACTGACCAACCTACAGCCTGACAACTGATGAGACCTAACACTTGCCATTCTGCAACATTTAGGTACAGAGAAAATTTAATTTACGAGAGGCATATGTTCATACATACTTCATACTTTACTGCTTTCTTAAAAATGGATGAACTTCAATAATGAACTCCAACACGTATGTTGCACATGACACATACTGCATTCCTGCTGCCTTGATAAATGTGCTGATCATATGGCATGGATGTCCATCACTCATACACCATGTCAGATTATCAGTCTGTGAATTGACAGATAAAGTTCCATCCTATTTCAGCTCTTGCAACAATAAAGATATTTTTACGTTTGTCATCCCACTGCATTAGATATAACAACGAGAGAAACATATTGCTGTAAACACAATTACTGTTATATCTTTAATTTGGCAACATGTTTCGACCTCAGAAGGTCATCTACAGGCCAGTATTACAAAATACATAAAGGGAATTGTGTATAAATGTATTAAGTTTTGAACTGAGATATCAATTTAACAACCTGATAACATAAATGTTGATCTGTTAGATTAATTATATAAAAGCAAAGGGTTAAAATGGTTTAATAAACTATTACAACATTTTCAAAATGCACTATCATATCTTGTCGTAGCGGATGAGTATGAGAACTCACTCCACCACTTAATACAACTGTACATAATTCCTCTTATGAATTTTATACTACTGGCATGACATGATCCTCTGAGGTAGAAACACACTGCCAAATTAAAGATATAACACTTACTGGTTGTGTTGAGGGCAATTTATTTCTCTCAGAAGGAAATTGCATGAACAAAACACTCTGAATGTACACATATGTTTCAAATAAAAATGTACAGCTTAGTGGAATCAATATTTATGTACAGCACCAATTTCATGTACAGGTTTTCCTCTTTTTCTTTTTTAATAAACTGATATGGTCTGATATGAGCTTCACATGAAATCCAGGTTATAATGAAACAATGTGCACAAAAATTAAAATTCACTTGACAACTATAAAGCACATCCAAATATCTAAAATTCACTGACATTAATTCACGATTTCCCCACGTATGTTTTTAGTTCATGTATTCTGCACAAAGAACAAATAACTGCAAACAATGTCAGTGTATGGCAAAATGGTAGCCCTACAGGTCTCAAGCTTCTCTTTCTCTGTCCTTCATTTCTTAATTACAGTGTGGTAAGTGTACCTCTGTAAGGATGATGCACCACAATCTTGACATCAAAAAACAGTTTGATTATTCTGTCAATGTGGTCCAATAGCTGATCAGAGGTTCTCATCCTCCTGGGTATCAAATTTTCAAATTCAGCTCAGAAACTCTGATCATTCATAAGTATGGGCAGACAATCTATGAGAGGTGCCTCACTGTTATCATTTACACAACTATTTATTACTGTATTAGTCATACTGGAATTAACATTTCAGCCAAGAGCGCCAGGCCACCATCAGCTCAAGCATTCATATTAAAAATAATATGTACTTGATGACTCTTGTAAAAATGAACCTGCAAATGCCGAATCTTCTAGCAGTCATGACTCATCTGAATGACTGACATGGTAATGGCCTAAATACTTTCAGCTGCAATGTATGTATCAAGGATATGGTAATGAATAACTCTGTAAATGACAAACCTGTTTCTATATACTTATGGGCAGATATCTATAAGTTTCAAAAGCTAAACAGGAGAGAATGGAAAATGTTAGGATGAAACATTTACTAGCAGGAAAAAAATCAAATAAACAACAGACTATGTACATTACTGTAAACCTCTTCCATTTGCAAATGAGCATCAAATAACAATTATGACATTCTACATACTGTTTTGCTTGTGCAAATCACAGTCTCTCTGCTCCATCCAAAGATAAATGATCATGAATTATTTTATGAATCTGATTATCTCATCAAGTAAATATATTGATCACCTTTCACAACAGAAGACACAAAAATACCGCTGCCCATGAAGGTGATGATGATAATGCCTTGTGGGGAGCTGTGAAGTAGTTTCTGCTACATGTGGCTACTTACATACATTAACATACAAACACATTTACAAATGGAATGTACTTTAAATCCAGACAGGCATGCTAGTCTATTACTATTTGTTTAGAGTATGAGAGTAAGTACTTGCTATTAAAGGACACCTGCTCTATTCACGAGTATGTACAAGCCAACTTGACCCACAAGCTTCAAACATTCCAAGTTCATGTATCTTCTTTGCAGACATGTGGTATAACTGCTTCAACAGATGATTAGCCCACTATAAGTCCCCTTTATGTACAGTCAACAGCTTAATGTGGGTGTAAGTGGATCATTTCCTTCAGTGGTCTAATGGAGTGACTAATATAATAAGAATCTTGTTTTTATCTCACCATAAAATCAAGTTCCCATGTTAATGCTGATAATATTGTTCTCATCCATTCTTTTCATCTTTCCTTCTCATGACCTCCACCAAGCAGGAAATGTGACATACTCAGTTAACAATAGACACAACTGAGTACACTTCACATGTACAACAGATTCATACATACAAATGCATGACTTCTTAGTACGCGACACATCATCATGAAGCAAATATTGCAAATCATACTGGTATTCTGGGATTTTTTCTGATAATATAGAACAGTAGGTTGTTTAGACACCTCTTTTCAGGAAACTTAAAAAAGAGGCACTGACTGTAAATACAACATGCAGGTATAATTTCACACATGAAATTCTACATTACCTTTCTCAGGTACCTATATACCAATCTACAAGACATCATATCCTAAAGGACAGAAATCTTCCATAAATGTCAAAGTTTATATTGTGTCACTACAATCCAATCCACAACTTCACACAGACACACACACTATTAATCACAGTTCATTTTTAATACTTTATAACATTATCATCCCATCCACAGCTAGTTCTTCCCAAATGGTCTTTTCTTGAATTTTGCTAAGCAATTTTGCATGTGTATCATATTACCCTCACATGTGCTATGTGTATCACAAACCTCACCCTTATTAATCTGATCACCCTCATGCTCACATGTAGCAAAAAATTCCTCATCCGACTTTTACAATCCTCTTGTTTTGTCATACGTCTTGTGTACAAATATTCTCCTTGGTACTATGTCACACGATCTTAACCTATGTTATACTTCCACAGTGGCAGAAAAATTGACAATGACACAGCAGGTAAAATTACAATTCCACATAAATTTTAATCCTTTAGCAGACGTGCACATATCTCAGGTGCCAGGTTATTAAATTTCTGTAGTGTGGTGCCTAATATTTGTGGGTCCCTGGTATCTGGCTTCATGCCACCCTTCTGGCACCTAGAATTTTAAGGTGGCTCCCAAACTCTGGAAAATTCATGCACCCCTGTCCTTTAGTTTGTAGAAAGGCATGACAAAAATAAGTGATTCTGAACTGAATAGTTAGCAAGCATTTACTAAATTCATTCTGCTCTTAATTTAATTACAAATATAATATAAATTTGTTACTTTTGCTCCCAAGTAATTGAACGTCGCCACATTAGCAAATCTACATGTTCTCCTCACTACGAATATATTTCAAATTCAATATGAATGTTGTACATTACTCTCTTCTACCCAGTGTCAAGTTTTCTTAATATCTGTAATTAAATTATCTAATCCTATTGAACTGTTGCGCTAGTTTTCAGATAACATTTTGTACTAATTGATAAGAGCAATAGGGCCAACAATTACCACTGCCAGTATTATCATACTTCTGTAAACAAGTAAAATAATACCATAATCCTCTAATGTGGCAATATTTTGATCTTTGAAACATAATGCATAAGTCTGTGGTTCTCGATGTGTTCACAGAAAGCTTTTCCCCATTTAATCCTGACAATGGCTAATTCAATGTAATAATACATTAATTGACTGACCATAGTCTGATGAAAATTTAACATACCCAAACATTTCAAAAACCAACCCCACTTCTGATATCAGGAGACATTACCAGCCCCACCTATAATTAATGTTTCTGCTTCATGTAGCACGTGTTGAGGTCTAATAACTAATTTCACAATTACAAGGGCTGGTTGTGCCTGGTGCCCCACTTTTGGCATCTGATATATACACATTATACACCCTGGCTACAACTACTGTTGTTCTCTAGGACACAAAATAGGTCAGTCTAATGGACACTAACAGAATAAGGTCTCCTAGTACACAGCAAAAATTAATGGCACAACACTGAGACAAGCTGTTAGCTTTATGTATTGGTCACTTTAGCCATGAGTAAAGAGTCCCTGGTACCCTCTGAATAGAATAGTAGTTAAATTTAAGCCATCTCCACTTCCTTTCACATCACTTTACATTCATCATTCACTAATCACCCTGCCTTTCAACATTAAACACTGGACACTCAGAACACCAAAACTTTTGGTTCTCATTTGCCAATGGTTGATAAGACATTTCATCTGCAATGTTATTAGGTGGCATGAAGTTTAGCTGGTGCAAAGATCTGAAGGTGAAGAATAATCTGAACCATCACCTACAGAGTCAAACAACGAAAAAGTATCTGGACCCTACTCTAAACAGCAACGTATCACGCCGCGACGTAGGACAGTTTGAAAATGCTAAAGTGAATTTGACTAGCAATCATCTTCTAGCTGCTCTATTCTTTATTTCCTTAATGAACCAATGACAGGTCTCATAACCAAAAATGTACAGAAAAGATTAATGCTACATTATGACATGAGTAGAATACAAATTTTGCCTACAATATGTACGAAAAATATACATTTAGTAGCAGATTAGACAAGTTTGGAAAAGGTTGTGATAACCCTCTGAAGACTGATTTTAGCTAAAATACATACAAAAAGTCAGCTTCTAGCTCACAGAGAACATAAGTACACATCCATCATAAAAACCAAGCAGTTAATATCGTTTACAAAAAAGTCAGTGTTTATGGTCAAAATTGTACAAAACTCTTCTACACACTATGTGGCAATATGCCAAAATGTTGTGCTTAAAACAATAATAAAAGGTTGTGTCTGATCAAAATATGCTTGTTTACATGATTATATGTAAACAATGGGATGGCTAACATAAAAATGCAGTGTCATAAATGGTACAGAAGATGCTAGATATGGTCAACACTGCAATCGTAAATGTTTATGTCCATTCTTTTTAATTTCACACCTGGTTGTATTTAGCTACATTGGGCAAGAGTATGTGAGAAAAGGTGAACAATACTTCACTGTTTGTGGCCTACCAAGAATCAGTCATTAACAATAACATCAATGTGACGTGCCAGACTAATATCAAAAAATATGGCAAGCAACATGCCAACACAAGAAGCACAGGTTTCCATTTAACTATAATGGGCTAAATAGATTTTCAAAATATGTACCCTTCCAAACAAACGCGACAATTTGTAACTAGCATAGGGATAGGGGTTTAAATTACCGATACCTTCACACAGACTCAGCAGTATACAATTCTTGGCATGAATAGTCAATGTCATGAATGATCACCACTTCAAAGTTCCCTACAATGAACATTCCATCGTTGTCTTAGAGATAACCACTTGTGAACGCACTTTATCTCTGAACGTGGAGGAAAAATAGTAGGATGTAAAAAGCAATGCTATTCATGGAATGTAATGTCCTTTTTCCTAAATAAAATGTTACTGTACCAAGCATAACAGACCATCACCTATCACGCAGTGCGCAAGACGTTATCACACAGCCAATAAAATTACATAAAAATGCGATGAGATGTTTGACATACTTGCTTCAACGTACATCCTATGATTTTGATATAGCATGCTTATGTACTACACACATCCTACCACTGAACTAGACATATGACAACTTGTTGGACATCTTCACTAGCAGATGTTTTACTTTAATAACCTACCTTATATATTATTCTAAACACATACCAAAAGTTATAAGCATATCCATATTAAGAACGTCACAAATAAATGCAGCAAACAGTTTGCATAACAAAAAATTCTGGAACAATCACAAATTGTACGTCACGTCTCACAAGCAGCCATCTTACATTTCACACATCCGATTACAAAGTCAAAACAGATACCATGAGATTGGGAATCATTATTACGTAGTGCCTAATAGTTTAAAAATTAATATAAGAATTATAGTTTTTATAATTCAATTTTAAAAAGTTACAATTAGTTAACTCAGTACCACAGTTGAAAATTGTCATAACCATGATTTCCAGAATTGAGATTTACTATTCCTTACGTGTGTCTAGTTATAGAACAAACATATACATTCAAATATGTTTAGAAGATGGAATGTCATTCTGCTTAAATAATTTGTGAGAACTGTATGCATGTCTATACTCCAAAGTGCCTCAGCTAACCAAACACATTGGTCGACATGATGCTTGTGGACGTAGACCAATCTAGTCCATGCGACTTAGTCTTTCGAACACGTTTGAGGATTAATTGAGCACACCACAGTTGAAGCACTGTGCCGTCCGATGTATCATATGCGCAAGTCAGTGTATTTTCCGGGTATCCAAAATTTCGTTCGAAATAACAAGCTGATGCTGAAGGCCAGTAACGCTGGTTTATCACTTATAAATGTGTAAGATGGTAATAAGATCCGTAAAACTTACATTAATTGAATATCGTACTTAAGAAAAGTTTGTTGGATGGGTCTGGATCCAGGTTTTTCTCGATTCGTAATTGCATTACGATTAAAAGTAATGTAAAACGTTTTCGAATACGTTCATATCGGCACGTACTTAATGTTACACAAAATAAGCGGTAGCCAAAATTGTGCCCCAGGTGAGGTACAATTGAAATCACCCTGCCCCTTTCACGTTTTTGTTATTAACAATTGTAAACAAAGTGTGGGAATATTTTTTCATTCTGCTTGTAATGTAAAATGTAATGCCACCCATGTTTCTAAGTAGTATCTCATATTTATTGTCACTGCAAGGGACCAGTGCGTGTATATAAAACATACAATGCTTTTGTTGATATGTCTTCATCCCAGATGGTGAAATGACAGTGCGGGTTTCATACGCGGTGAAACATTTAAACCCCTATTGCCCAAAATATATTTTACGATCAATAAGAGTGCATGTGAAGTAACTTAACCTAGTAAATAGCAAAATTGAGTTGGGAAAGTTTACATTTGGACTGAATTAAAATTTTTCCAGTAATTTACAAAGTAAAACAATGGGTAAACAGTAGAACAGATATGGGCAGAGTTTGCAGTCACATTATTAAAAATGGAAATGAATTAACTCCAAAAACTACTATCACAGTACTTGTACATCACCTTAATCCATTTAAAGTATGGTGGTTACTACACGTACCACTCGTAGGATTAAAAACTTGCATTTTGGCAAGAGTGTATGTATGTTTTTCTTATAGTTTTTGGAACAAACTGTGTTTATTTCCATAAACGGCATTAACTGGTTGGGCTTTATAATGGAGACACACTTTGTTTTCAGCAAGATATGTCTTCCCGGACACTACAACCCTTGAAGATGAGACCACTATGTTGTCTCAAAACGTGAGGAACCCATCACCCAGTGATGCGTTACCACAACCTTGAAGAAATGTTACCTTACCAACAGTGCTGCAAAAGCCTAAAAGCCCACACGGTTTGTGATATCAATGAACAGTACCAAAGGTAAAGACATGGTACAAAACTATGGCATAATGTATGAACAGTTTCAGGTTGAAGGACTTTATTAAAGGGGAAATATGCATAGACATATTTTGCTTCTTTGTATAATAATTAATTTGCCATTTATACACAAAACTTCATAAAGTAATGGCAAAATTTAAAGCAAATATGTAATTATGCATCAGAATTTCTTGTGAGAACTATTGTAACAATCGACCTTAACTATATTTCCATATTGCTAGCCTGATGATCTTTTTAGTTGAAACTATTCTAAAACAAATGTTTTTATAATAAAAAACAGTTGTGTTCTGTATCACTTTAATATACTGAGTTACTGATATACAATAGGTTGTTGTCTGTTAAAATTACAATGTTTGTAGTGAATGCATACAGCATTTCAGGAAAATCCCTCAAAACTTCTTCTTGTTCTTCTGTGGCTCCACTACCCAAGAAGGCTGCCTCCCTAGCTGCTCTCCTCCATCCAGCCCTCTCCTGTGCTAATTGTCTTCATTTAACAATTCCCACCCCTTTTAAATCCCTCCAATGGGAGCTGAGATACAGGTAAAAACATACATGCAAAATGCCTTCAATTATAAACTAATCACAACCAAAGTTACAGTGTGTAGCATCCGCGTGTGGTGTTCCAGATATGAATTTTTCAGGAAAATGCCTCCAATAGGAGTTGAGATACAGGACAGGACATACACTGTTCTTCATGTAAAGTGTTCTTAATTATCAACAGATTGCAATCCAGCTTATGAAGTTTCTAGCAAATGTATGTAGTTTCCCAGGCTTGAATCTCAAGGAAAATTCCTCCAATGGCAGAGGAGATAAGGGTAAAATATATATTGGTCTTCAAGTAAAGGGCCCTCAATCTGATGGATCACAGTCAATTTTACATCATTTGTAACGAAAACATGAATGTGTCCCAGATACAAATTTTCAGCACAATCCCCAAATGGCAGCCGAGATACAAGTAAATAAACTGGTCATTACGTACAGTGTCCTTTATTATAAACTGAGTGCAACCAAACTTATAAAGTCTGTAGCGAGCATGTGTAGTGTCCCAGGTATGAATCTTGAGGAAATTCCCTACAACAGGAGCTAAAATATACATTGGTCTTCATGTGAAGTGCTCGAAATGCACAAGCTTTATTGAACTGGGCGTCCCATATATGTAGGAATACACCTGGCAATGTTATCACTTTGTCACTGACTTGCCTTCCAACAAAATGTGCCACTTGCCATTAATCAGCCTCATGCTGCTGCATAACAGAAAAATGTAAGGTAAAGGGCAGCACAACACATATTATGTTTGTTGTTAAAAACCATAATGGGCAGAAATCTTTCAAAAAAGTGTCATGAAAACTTCAGTTAAAGCAACACTTCAGTTCCATCAAAAACAGTGATACCTAAAGTACTGCACAAATTTTTTTTTTTTTGGGGG
>JGI20166J26741_11452585_pt1 | contig 13451 bp, 10 predicted proteins | sample TergutCu122P5_FD_26741 | JGI IMG/M metagenome (IMG submission 26741)
CTTGTCAGACCTGATGATGGCCTTATAGTAAAGGGCCGAAACATGTTGTCTGTCCTGTGACACATTACATCGTAATAAAGTGTTGTGTTTTGACGCACCCGCCTTATATCTCTTAGATATTTGACACTGTATTCACACACAACGGGGATGAACCAGTTAAAGATTGTTTTTTACTTATACGAGTAATATTCTTGAATGCGTGCTTTGTAAATCGTGTTTACTTAATTTGAAAATTTGCAACTCGTGTATTTATTTATTTTGAATGCGTTTTCTCCACTCTGGACGCAGTACCAGTTCACACTCTTGCGAAGACCACTGGCACAGAGCACGTACGCCTAATGACTCTCATTTTGTTGCGATATGCAGCCAACAAGGACGTTTTCCTCTTCACGTCACAGACAGTACCGAAGAAAAAGCTTGTTACGTAGCACCTTATTGTGCCGCACTGTTTTGACCAATGGCTTCAGCTGTTCTTTTTTATTTCCTTTAAACGACTTTATATTCTTTGTAGTGTGGCACACCTAAAGAACATCTGGTTTCTTCACTTATTTAAAGACATCTCCCAACATCAGCGTCGCCTTGACGAGACCCTTTCTATTCTACCAAAACAGATTGTGTAGACCGAATCAACTCATAATAATAATGCATTTCGTGTGGAAGAAGAACTTATAATAATGACCTTTAGTTCCGGATGTTATGTAGGCTGAAATGTCGTCGAACATTTAATATGTAAGGTGCAATGCAGGGATCGCCACCTTAAGGCCCACACATGCCTTTTATCGGCTGGAAAATGTTGATAAAATTTGAAAAATAAGAGTACATAGACGAATAATTATTGTAATCTGAAGCAGCACATTGTTCTTCGCTGAGATTTAGCATAAAAAATTTAATTACTAACTTATTCTGCCTAAGGTAAGAATGCTGCACGGACTATAAATAAGGCAACAGGCCTTCATTCTATTATATGTTATGTATAAATGTGTATAGGGTATAAATGCAATGAGTTAAAAGCTTTGGAACAGACAGTTGAAACAGCAACTTCTTCTTACAGAAAATGCATGTAAAACTGTTTGTTCTATCTGTGAGAGAAGCGTTTTTGTAAAGAAAGAATATAATATAAGCCGTCATTATGAATAGAGAATAACAGAAGAAAAGCATTAATATGAAAGAGTTTACAACTTTTTTGTGGGGTAACAACATACTTGAAGAAAGGAACTACTGTAATATTTCTGCAAATAATGTAGTGGCGGAAATAATTACAACAACAACAACAACAAGGCCATGCGTGAAATATAAGTTTGTGAAACGTCGGCCCTTATCTGTAGTTGAAGAGGTGTGTATAGATAAGAAACCATTTCTACCTAGACGTCAGCGTCTATGTCCGGAATTCTGTAAGGCTTACCCAAGAGGGCCCGGAAGCAAATTTATTGAACAATTCAAAAGTGGGCACAGTTATTATTATTGTTAGGCACTAGCAATGTATGAAAATAGTGACCTCACAGACACTGAGTATTTTATGACATTTACTCGTGGTACTGTTAATGACTTTAATTCCCATGAAGAGTCCTATAGTTTATGCAGCTTCTAAGTCATTACGAGTGACGAAAGTTTGTTCCAGAATATGAAAGAAATTGTTCCTTCCCTGGAATCAATCTGGAAAACATTTAAGTGCGACCTACGGTTGTGGCTGATATATGTACTCTCATAACTCGAAGGGCCGTTGTATTATGGCGAAATTACTTGCATGAGATCTGAAAAATCCAGTACCTTTCCCTGTTGTATTCATCAAGCAGCAAGTAGCAAATTATTTTCGCTGGGAATGACAACGTTTTCGACACTGATTCCAACTATTAACTGCAGTCAACGTAACAGTTTAAATTTCTATCAGTTTCAATATTTTCTTAAATATTTCGAATCAAAATATGACTATATAAATTAAGGTGGCTCAGTAGAGATCACGTGATTAGTATACTTTTCCCTATCTGCCAAACGAAATGACGGAAAAGGAAAACCTTATACTAGAGTAATCTAACAAAAATGGCTAATGTCTGTCGCGTTTACTGTTGACGAAACAACGTATCTTAATTGACTGAATATAAGACTTAAAAAAAACGGTAAGTTACGAGGCCTAAGTGACATATTTTCTGATTTCACATACTTCGATGCGTTACTGAGCCTGCAGCACGTACGCATCAGCCTAAAATATCTTAGCCACTTTCCTTCTTACAAAACTTCTGGATTTTTCGACTTCAAGAAGTGAGTGGCAGCCGCTGATTGATAATTTTGTGATAATTTAATAGCTTCAAAATGAGAGCTTTTCAAGTTCCAGAGGTTTTCACAAGAGGGTAATTAGATTAGAAAGTTTTATTACATTATTGTCTTTTGCATTGATTTAGTTCTGGTGCACATGTATAGGGATGCTACGGAATGACAGTATAATAACAATGTTAGATGTTTTCACCGAGAGAAATATGCAGCAGTTATGTGGATGAAACACCCTGAGCGTTTAATGTACATCAGAGCCTTTACGAATAATGTATTCACTTCATTTGGAAGCACATGAATCTACTGAGAAGCGTTTTCGGCTATGAATTCTGAAAAAGTAGAATTGGTCCCCTCATATTGAGAAACTCACAAGTCGACAGGAAAACCCAGCTTACTAAATCCCACCGAAAATTTTTACGAAAGATCATAATGGCTTTGTTAAAATCTCTATTTAATGAAATGAGGCTAACACTTTTGTACCTCGTTGTCAATATGTAGTACTCAAGCGGTCCGCGTTACAAATTTCGAAGTTAATGCAGCCCGCAAGTGGCAAGCGCTTGCCGATCTCCTTCGTAATGGAAAGACAACCAAACAATGAGCATGTTGTTTTCAGTTTAAATGTTTCTCTTATCTGTAGATGTAAGGTGCTACATGTTGGCTTCAAAGTGGCTCTCGAGAGCAAAATTCCACATTCATTTCATTTCTAATGATGTTTAATGTTTCTTTTTTGGCAAATAGTACGGGGAAATAAATAAAGTAATGAAAGATGACGCACTGTAAGCATGTTATTATACCGGGGAAATGTTTAACCTTCGAGTTTAACGGATTACCGCCTTTGATTTCTTCCGATATAAAATTTCTTTATGGATGATTTAACGACGCTGGGAGTAACTCAGGATACACACTGTTGAATGATAGGATAATTGGTGATTGATGATAGGAGGATGTGGACGAAAGTAGTTGTATCCTATTCGGGCATCTATCGCAAAATCTGTCTGTACAGACCGAGCAAAATCATGGAAACCTCACGACAACTACCGAACATGAGGGACACTTAAAGAAGCTACTCTCAAAGACCATTCGAGAGTGTAACCGCTACAAGTGACTTTGTCCTTCCACAATAAAAAATGAAATTATGCATTTTAGGCGTATTATATAATTATCAGATTGGAATATACGGTAGTAGGTACATATATTTATAAAGGACAATTTCGACAAATGTTGAACACACATACACACACACACACACACACACACACACATATATATATATATATATATATATATATATATATATATATATATTCATGCCTAAAGTGGTACGGGAATTTCGAAGCCCTTGTAGCAGTCAGTTAATTGGATAGCTATAGTGAAAAATTATGTCAGAATTTTTACGTTTAGTGCTGTAACTATCGGTCCATTGTGAAGTAGGTTTTCCGTTCCATAGGCATCTTAAATGAGGCCGCTCATTAAACAACTGAAATAAGTAATGCAGACGCTACAATTGCACGAGTCACGTAGTGTGCCAAGCATTATACTACCGTCTCGAATAACATGATATTACTTCCGGCGTAACGCTCTTCGTGTGTGTATGTGTGAGCGTGTCTATGCACGTATGCATGTATATATGTATGTGTGAAATATGTATGCATGTATATATGTATGTATGCATGCATGCATATATATATGAATATATGTAGAGATGTGCCTATGTTGCTGTAAAGACACGAATAGTAGAATTCTTTTTGATTATTTTTTTTTATCTCCACATGTAGCAAATGAATAGCACGCTATTAACAGAATTGCCCACTTTCTCTACTTAAGAAGCCTATGAACTTAAACGTGTTTAAATATTCCGATAGTGCTAATTTCCGACTTCTTTTTATTTGTCCTCAGATGCATAGCAGTAAAATTTATCCTGTGTACATCTTCTACTGCACCGTAATTGTAAGGCGGTACGAACAACTGCGTTCAAAAAATCACAAATCATGTAAGTAAAGTCTGGTTTATTTTAATGTTAACGTTCTTGAATTGTAATTGACAAGCAGTACTTTGAATTTCGAAACAGTTCCGGCTTTGCTGAGCGAGGGTTTTCCTTGTGCTTAGTGTAGAGATATTGCCCTGTTATAGAAAAAGAAATTCTCTTTACTCCGATCATCTGTCAATTACAGTCGGCCCTTAATTGAAGGAATATTTTGAAATGGTCTAATAGACTGCAGAGTACATGAGAAGGTACAATTCGCTGAGCTGGAAAAGTTTATTAGCTTTCTTACAAGAGCCTGCCACTGGTCTGTATCCTTCACACTATGTGTCCAGCTCACAAACTTCCAAAGGATTACTTAAAGCCCACTTCAGGATTATATTCGTTTGTATATTTATAACTTCTAAGCGGATCAAAATAAGTTGTATTTAAAATTGTTCAAGTTTGTATTAAATGCTTATAGTTTAAATGTTCAAAATCCCACTGAAATCTCGAATGTAAAAAGATAAATGTTTAATTTGGGGTATAGAGGATATTTATGAGAGATATTCTGTGGACGTAATGTATTTTGCGTGAAAAACCAAAGTTCGTTGAAATGTATAACCTCAATCAAAATCCAAACAAGTAGAAAAAAATCATAAATAATTTCTTTACAATAAACATGAAACACTAAATACTAATTTTATCAAACGCTTCAAACTTCTGTCACTATTCAATATTTCAGTGAAGCTTATTTACCGAAATAACATCGTAAAAAAATTGGGAGCCCTCGAAAGAAACGTTTAGTTAAGTGAACGGACGATTTTTATCGATGCGTTATATCGACATGGGGCAAGAGTAACCAAGGAAACCGATGTCTATGACATCAGTATTGAGTTGCTTCCTCTCAGAGCATTATAAATACTATACAGTAGGTGCAGATTCAAACAAAATCTTTGACAAATCCCATTTCTACCAATGATTTTCACGAATAACCCTTCCATTGGTCCACTTTCATACATCTAAGCAGTGCTTCTGATACCACCTTTGCGTTACGTTCTTAAAACATGTATGTTTTAATGTAAAGGATACCTAACAACCAAGAATTGACAGAAACTTTTGACATATACCATCATTATATACCGTTTTATTTCCTATCCACTTTTAAATATTATAACACTGGTAGAACACCCTGATTCAAGGACCTCAGGGAATAGGTATTCTACAGTCTTGGTAACTTATGTAAGATAGCTTAATAATAATGATAATAATAATAATAATAATAATCCTGTGACCTGTCTGTCTACAATATACAGACTATCACATCCATAATAAGCAAACACAATACACAAATGTATTTGTTACAAAAATGTGATGCCTAAGTACAGTAAGGATGCTGCAGAGTAACAAAAGGATTCTAAGATGAACTGCTAATATCAAAAGCGATATTACAAAAATGTAATAGCAGGAAGAAACCCCCATGCATGACATGGATAGATTATCACAAAACTTTCGACCGTCTGGTTCCGTGCTGCATGACAAAGTAATAATTTAATATGGATCACTATTAAAACCAAACTCTTAACTAAAAAAAACCGTAGGTTTCTCGAAAAGACTTACGGACCTATAATCAAAAGAGACGCTAATAGGTTCGGGATATGTACAAATAAAATATAGAATATTTCAAGGTGCCTCAAAATCACCACAGTATTCTTGAACCATGAGGTCCCGGGTTCGATTCCTGGCTCTACCATATGCGTTTTTCCTTGAAAGGGGAAGACGCCCATGTTGACCTTGGTCTGGGTAGTTGGTAGAAACTGGGTTTAAGGTCCCCCCTGGCACCTCAGATTTACCTCTCATCTCACCATTCTCATCGGGACAAATAACCGCGCCTACTTGGCGTCCCAGCCTCAGAAGTCGGTTACACTACAGCCATATCCGGGGGGAGGGAGAGACCACGAAGTCAGAAAGGACATGTGGTGGCATTGGAGAAAAAGAAACAGAACAGTTACATACACGTACATCGAACAGATAACATGAAGGAACATAACAAATAAAAAAATAACACTTAATGTACGTGGACGATTTGAAGGTGGTAGGTGAAATGGAGGAAATGTTCCAAACACAGTTACAGATCTTTAAACCTGTTAGTGACGTTATCCGTAAGGCATCAGGACCTGTCAAATGTGAAAACGTTGTACTCAAAAATGCAAAATTATTTCACTCCAAATTTTTGTATTTGTTATCAACAGAGAAATACACCAGGTTGAAAAGTGAAGGTATAGAGTGTCGACAATCGGAAGATAGTTTGAAACAGGAATAGACCAGAAGAATAAGAATGATACTGATATCCGAGTTGAATGTCAAGAATAAAATTACAACAATTTGAGCATTAGCATTTTCATTATAATGAAGAAGACAACTTGTAAATATCGTTAAAATCTAAGAAAGCAATAAACCAATTGTGAATTCAACACTTAAAATAGCAGCAAAAGTAGTAATAGTACTACGCGAAGCAAAGGAAAGCAGTGACAAGAAAATAGGTACACAACATAAAAATTCAAGGCTAGGAGAGTTCTTTAAGAAAACAATGAAAAGCAAAATTATACATTGACATTACATTAGAGGTAAAGATACAGTTATATTAATGAAGAAGATAAGTTCCTATGGTTATGGAAGGGAGATATGAAAGTAGAAATTGAAAGAAAAATAATAGCAGCACAAGATCAAGCTTTACGAATCAAACATCATGCACCAGCTTATTACTAACAGAAATTTATAGCGAATGGAGACTATGTCAAAATTAAGACGAAAGAGGAAAGCAGATTTTATCATCCTTCCCAATATTGGCAAAAGAAAAATGTATGAAGTAACATGATAGAGAGTGTTTTCAACTACATTTTAACATATGTAAGGAAATATGAATAAAGTTAGAAAATGAACAAAGGAACGAGTATTTAATAAAACCAGGATAAACAAATCGTGAAATTGTGGTAACCACATTTGGCCAAAAATTGTAAACAGTCAGAACCATCCCTAAAAATATACTGCACATCACAATTTGTGATAATGAGAAAGGAACATGTCTGTTAATAGGTATTGCAATATCTTCTTCTTCTTCTAGGCTCTGAACTTCCCTTAATGTTTGAAAGTTTTGGCTTTCTCAACGACCTCTTCCCATTTCCCTCGATCCTGGACGCAGGCTATGGTATTGCAATATCAGGAGATAAAAATGTGATCATGAAAGAAGCCGAAAATTTTAAAACGTAAAGCCATTATCGTAGCAATAAAGCGTATGTGGCATGTAAAATTAAAAAAAAAAAACAGTAATAATAGGCAAAATGGAACCATTTCAAAATAATTCAGGAAATATCTGAAAAAGATACTTGGATTACATTATACGTATCAAGAAATTAAAGAAAAGACCATTACTCAGCACTGAACACACTATTTCGGAAAGTAGTAATGTAAAAGTTCAATTCGTTTCTCATAAGATATAACATCATATTTTTCATATATTGTAACCACAGAAGAGCTGCAACATTACATGCCCTTGGAACATGGTTTCAGGTATATAATTATAAATACGCTATACAAAGTTAATACGAATAATAATAATAATAATAATAATAATAATTATTATTATTATTATTATTATTATAAGTATTAATAATATATTATTTTCGACAAATACGATTGTCTTGTTCATTGGTATTTGTTTAGAGTTTATTTTCATTTTATCTTCTGAAAGTGCACTAAGAATTTAAAATATTTTTTAATTGTGAATAGTGCTGTAGGCAGGTTGATAGAATAGAGAGCATTGCTATGTAGACAAACGGTAATATTTATGCTGTGATCGACACAATAATACCAATAAAGCATGCATTACAATGTTGTTTGTTTCTATGTGTTGGTACCTCTGATTCTTATTTGGTTTTCATGGAACAAGAAAACTGAGAGAACAGCTAAACGAAGAACATTCCAACAAACAAATACCTACTTGGTAAAACATGTAATGATTTAGAAATAAGTAATTATTACACATTTTCCTGTGCACGTAATCCTCGGTGACCCAGTGGATGGATGAATTTTTGAGCATCATAAACTGAAGACGCTTGATTTCTGCGGAGTAATAACACACTTTGGACGTTCCGTGTCCCTACTAAATGACGACACACTCTTTCTCTCTCACTGTAGCTGAAACCATGCCACCTGCTTATTCACACTGCACAATGCGACCTTCGATAGGAAAGAACCTGTTTACATAACGAACTTCGTATATAGGCCTACGCGAATTCGATCCTACATTCAAATTAGCATGTCACATGTTAAGTAAAAATATTGCCAATACATCCAAAATGAAATTAACCTGGTGAAAGAGATTATACAAAACAACTCACAGTTTGTCTGACATCTGACAGTAACGGGTGCGGAGACGTTGACGCTTGGGATGTTTATAAATTACTTAGTCTCTTCAAAATCTGTTACTCTTTTTACTAGTAACTTCACCATCTAAAGATTTCTCTGACCACATTTAAGATAAAAGATACAACCGACCCTGTGCTTAATTCGACACAAATTTGGCATCATTATAATTGGTTTGTTTCATAGAAGGTCACTAAAATATTGTTTTCTCACTGCACCGTCTGGTAGGTTTTCCGCAACAGCACAGCGTAAGAGGTAAAGAATTTTCTGCGCTTGATTCAGTACTGCACCATGAAGGGTTACAGGTGAGTAGTGATATAGTTCCATAAGTTCTTCACCTCGACACTGAATGGAGGTTAGTATGTCACGCTCCGACCGCTTTAATCAACGTAAAATTCCTGCTGGTTCCCTTTGGATAGCAGGCCGAATACATATCAGAGACGGCACGGTGATGATTTCCAGGACAAAAATCTCTACACTTGCCGAGAATTGAACCATGATATTCAGCCCGAAGAATAGATACTATAATTTTTTAGTTACATAGGTTCCTCCTTTGAGGCCTTTATTTTAAGTCATATTTTACTGTACTGTCACACTTAATATTTGTACACTGTTAGAATTTTTCCTCTGTCGTCTAAAACATATTATTTTTACATGGATCAAAAAAGATGTTACAATTTGCTCACTATATTCACACACGTCCACGTGTACTGCCATGTATAAGCGACAATTTAACAATTCGATTTTCATCTGCTATAATTTGTGTTGTGTTTAAAAAACTTCTACACGAAGCCGATGGAATAACACAGTCAGGCGTATGAAACTAATCTTGAGAAGTGGTATTTGTTACCACTTCCTAACTTATCCTGTCCAATTCATCATACGTTCTCTCTCCTATGATAGCAAAGCGTCGAATATGCTTTGTAGTTGATGCAACATTGTCAGACAAACCAATATCAATCTACTGCAATTGGATTAAAAGTTGATGAGATCTAAGAGCTTCCGTCGAGGTAATGTTTAGTACAAACAAATATTATATAATTGTGGTCCAGCTGGGAATAAATTATGTGAAGTTGATCTATGTAATTGTTGTATTATGTGTGTTTATACTCGCATAATTTGTGTTCTTGAAGGCTGTACATAAAAACGTGTAGAATGTTTAAGTCTCCCGACAGCCGTCGTGTTGTCACTGTGACTGAAACTTTTCAATAGATAAGTGTAACTATCTGAAGAACAACTTTCCTTCAAGCATATTTCTACCTATGATCTTGTAAGGAAATGCCTCATATCTTTCTTCATTTACGTGAATCCTTTGTCCTCTGGACACACGCGCTTGTATTCCGTCCCTGCTAAATGTGCACAATCCGCGAACTATCTTCAGTGCGATTTGAAACATGTGGCCCCATCTCTTGTGTAGGTAAAGGTAGCAGCGACAAAGATGAATAGGGTGGAGGCGGAACTTCCTGGTACTCTGTAAACAGAAATGTGTAATTGTGGCAAAATTGTTTCAGATAAAACGAAATTTCAATCGCCATCACAATCAAAACCATAAAAATAATCATCACTATGGAATATTCTCCTGGTATGTTCTGGTTAAAAATACGAGTATTAAAGCAGTCTCTTTTACACCTTCTTCTACGACCCTCTTGCCTTCTTCCTTCCGGTGTATGTTGATAGCGCAGATCTAGTCTCGATTCACTCTGTGGCTATGCTTACGGTACCAACACTCTTTGCTAGCTATCGGTAATATATTCTGTGCCTATATTTAAATACATACGTGGTGTGTTGGCAACCCTAGAGCGCCGTCAGCCTGACGAGTATTGTGAACGCCCTTCTCCAACATAGAGAAGAATATCTGACTGGCCCTTGTTTGTAAGGAGGCTGACCGTATAGTGTGAACTGGGCCTAAATATGTAAATATTGGGTGGTCTTTCCGAGTAGTAGGCGTGTTACTTCTGACAATTCTGGTATCTTGGGGTAATGGCTATCTTATACTATTAAAACTAAAGGTAAAGTTGCTGGTGCGTACAGTATGATGGAGTAGAGGTATTTTGAAGCCTAAGTTTATTTTTTTAACTTCAGCGCTAGATGCAGGCGAGTAGACAAACTCACAATACGTCCCCCCGGAAAAGAAGCTCCGGTACCCGAAGAGGCGGAGGTGTTATCTCAAGAGGCTCCTTTTGGAAAAATTTAAACTTTTAACGCTGTTGCAAATGTGTTAACACCAATAATGGTATAAAAACCTAATCGTGACTGTAATATATAAAATAAGACTCTTCCCTTTCTTATTAGGTATTTTTTGCTAATGTTCAAAGTTTATAAAATTATAAGAAATTAAATTTATCCCTGCAGACACCGTGGAGCGAGATGGAGGCGAGTGATTAGCCTAACGCAACGGCCGCTTTACTCCCGGGGAAAGAGCTTTCGATACACGTTTCTTTGTAGACTCGGTGGGCTGTATGTAGAGCTCTTGTAGATGTTTTGGAGAAGATAAAATTTTCCTGCTGCTGGTAGTATTTTAACCCGCATCGTCCAGCCTGTAGCGTAATCAGAATTACATAAAGATTAGCTTACAGGAAGTTGCGAAGTTGAACGAACTGATTTTATATGATCATAGTTACCGCGTGGATCAAAAGACACAAATTTTACGAGGGGGTACTGATAAGTTCTTAGCCCGACATACTTCCCGATGTCGTAGGACGGAATAGATAGTGTCGTTGGAAAGACGGGTCTCTTCATATGCCGAATTGCAAGTCTTTTCTTGTTACAGAGGCTGAAAAGAAGCATGTCAGGTAATGCGCGCGATTTCAACAACATCAAGACGCGAGCTGTCATCAAGTATTTTTTTTTTGCAAGGCAAGGCGCCGAAAGAAATTCACGCCATTCTGAATGAAACATTAGGAGAACATGCACCATCATATGCCACCGTCAAAAACTGGGTGACCCAGTTTAAACGTGGTAATTTTTCCACGTGTGATGCGCCTCGTCCTGGACGACCCAAAACAGTGACCACCCCAGATATTATAATCAAATTGACGAGCAAAGTTTGGAAGGCCGCCGGATTTCGGGTAAATCAATAGCTGAGCAACTGGAAATCTCACGTGAGCGGGTTGGGTCCATCATTCACGAAGATTTAGACATGCGGAAGCTCTCCGCGAAGTGGGTCCCGAAATGCCTGAACGCGGATCAAAAACGTCAACGCTGCCAGTCGTCTGAGCAAATTTTAGAATTTTTTCGGCGCGATCAAAATGATTTCCTGTCGCGATTGGTGACTATTGACGAAACCTGGGTACGTAACTATGACCCGAGACAAAGCAACAATTAATGGAGTGGCGGAATAGCGGCTCAACCCACCCCAAATATTCCGAATGCAAAAATCCGCTGGAAAATTCTCGCCTCGATTTTTTGGGATCAAGACGGCATCCTCCCAATTGATTATCTTCCAAATGGCCATACTATCAACGCGGAGTATTACTCATCTCTGCTGGCTCAATTGAGGGACATTTTGAAGGAAAACCTCCGCGGAAAGTTCAGAAAGGGGGTTCTGTTCTTGCACGACAATGCCCCTGCTCACCGGGCACTTGCAACCCAGAAGAAACTGGCCTACCTGTGCTTTCAATGTCTTGATCACCCACCCTATTCTCCGCATCTGGCCCCGTCGGACTACCTCCTGTTCCATGAACTAAAAAAAAAAATTGAAAGTTCGCCATTTTTCTTCCGACGCGGAGGTTATTGCTGCCGCGGAAACCTGTTTGGACGGACAAAATTCTGGATTTTTTGAGTGGCTTGCAAAAGTTAGAGCAACGGGCTAAGAAGTGTACTGAGCTTCGTGGTGAGTATGTTGAATAAATCTCGAGTTTGGTTGCTGTCGTTTGTTTCCTTCTTTGTCGGGGTAAGGACTTATCAGCATCCCCTCGTACACGGCATATGTAGTGGCGTACAGAGGGCCTCTCTAAACTTCACGTCCTTTACACCTCAGTGCAAGATGGAGGTGAATTTTCATTCGTGCTCGATTGGCATCCTCCTCACCCAGTAAAAAATGAAGTTCCCACAACCCTTACGGAAAGGAAATAAATCACTTTTGTTTCTGCAAGTTACTTTAATGAAAGTGCTGTCGGGAAATAAGAAAATACTAGTGGGATTCGGATGAGGAATTTCGTAAAACATGGCGTAATAGCAGGTTGTCATAAGAGTAGGAGATTTACTGCCTTGTTATTGTGTCAGAAAGCCCATTTCATTCTGTGATACCGTATGTAACTGAACGCAGTCTGATGACTGCTGTCTTGTAGATCGTTAGTATTCAGTGTCACCATCATCAAACCCCACCCTTAAACACCAAAAAATATAGTCTTTCTGTCGAAATATATTTTCTGTTATGATTCAAGAAGAGTCGGCGACGTTCATTCCGACAATACAAAACGTACTTAATGTTACGCAATAAGGCTATGGACCTGGTTTATCGTGTAAATGCTTCCAAATATGACAATACGCAAAACGTCTTGAAATTCTGCATTTTACTTTCAATTTTTTTAATGGAATATTCTTTGTGAAAAGAGGGCGTTCAAATTAGCACAAACCAAGCCCACATCCAGTCCCCAAACAATATTCAAATATTAATATTTTTTTGGTTTTCATGAGTGAAACATTGCGTGAAACTACTTACACACAAGAGTTACTTAGTTTATTTGTCTCTATACAGAGTGGGGCATAAGTCCTTTACCACCCTTTGTAAATCGCAAAGCATGAGGAATAGATGGATAACAACCATATGTGACCTTATTAGGCCGAGGGGGAAGTCATT
>JGI20166J26741_11452807_pt1 | contig 13443 bp, 19 predicted proteins | sample TergutCu122P5_FD_26741 | JGI IMG/M metagenome (IMG submission 26741)
CCTAAAATTTTTGTGTAAGTTATGACTACGAAAACCACAACATTACCGCCAAAACAATTAAACAGAAAAAAATATAAAACCAGTAACAAAAATAGTATAAACGATGAGTTTTAAGTAAACAATTGAAATTTAATCCAATTAATGCTATAGTTGTGTAGTCATAACGCGTTATGACTACTACAGATGAAACATTAGGAGGGTTAAATGGCAGCTATAGTAAAGCAAAAAGTTAAAGGACATGAATATCTATATGAATCTATATCATATAGAAACGATGATGGACAGCCGAGAACCCGAAAGAAAGTAATTGGTAAAATCGACCCAATGACCGGCAACCCAATTTATAACGAGGAATATATTCAACGAATGAAGGCAAACGGAACGCCAGTGGAACAATACCGCCAAGAAGTCACCTTTACTGAAAATGACATCAAACGATCCACAATAAAAGAGTTTGGTGCTTTTTATCTGTACAAAAAAATAGGAGAAGAAACAGGGCTGTTGGATATATTGAAAGAAGTCTTTCCCAAACAATGGGAACAAATATTCAATATAGCGAGCTACCTAGTTTCCAGCGGTGAACCATTAATGTACTGTGTGGATTGGGTTGAGAAAACAGAAGCGTTTCCCAACCGCTCTTTATCAGCCTCGGCAATTACAAAGATGTATAAAGACATTACTTTCGCCGAGCAATCCGAATTCTTTGAAAAATGGTCAGCCCACAGAAGCGAAAAAGAGTATTTAGCATTGGATATAACCTCGGTATCTTCCTATTCAGAGCTGATATCCGATGTCGAGTGGGGATACAATCGTGACCGCGAGAAATTGCCGCAAATAAACCTTTGCATGCTGATGGGCGAAGAATCGGGGCTGCCGGTTTTCCAAACGACGTACAGTGGCTCCATTGGAGATGTCAGCACACTAAAATCTGTTTTAAAAATGGCTGCCGCTCTTGAAATAAATAAACTTCTCCTAGTCATGGATAAGGCCTTTGGCAAGATCAAAAACATCAACGCGATGCTGTCTGACAAAGAGGGTATCAGGTTTCTAGTTGCCACGTCATTCAACCTCGCGTTTGCGTGTGAGGCTGTAAACAAGGAACGCGCTTCGATAGATACAATAGAAAATACTATTATTATCGGCGACGACAGTGTGCGGGGCGTGACCAGACGGTTGCATTGGGGCGATAAACACGCCATATCTACGCATGTGTACTACAACGCTTTAGAGGCCGCGAAGGTCAAAGAGGAGATATATAGCAATGTCGCGAGTATGCTGGAGATTCTAAAACAAGACCCCACCGATACGAAAAAAGCCGAGAAATACAGCGGCTACCTGGAAGTAAAATCTGGAGCGGGGCAGGACGGCTACGAAATAGTAGTCCGCCATGACGCGGTAAATAAAAAACTGACCCATAAAGGCTGGCTGGTTTTAGTTGGGAACCAGACACTTGACGCTACAAAAGCCCTCGCGATATACCGTGCTAAGGATGTTGTGGAAAAAGGCTTCTACCGAATGAAAAACTGCCTGGATCTGGGAAGGCTTCGGGTACATGGCAACACCACCACGCAAAGCAAGGTATTCGTCAGTTTTATCGCGTTGATATTGGAATGCCGCATCCATCGCGTGATGCTAATGTCTGGTTTATATAAAACTATGACAATGAAGAAACTTATACTCACGCTGGAAAAGCTACGAATCCAGCATATTAAAGGCAAAGACATACTGTTCCCGCTCACAAAGGCTCAAAAGGGGATATTTAAAGCTTTTTGTTTCGAAGTGCCGAATTGATTGTCTCACGTCCCGTTTGGTTTTAGTTTTTACATATTGATGTTTTCGCTTATCAATCCGTTAACATTTCCCTTGATGGGTATGACGTCATACCCTATGGTGTACAATGCTGACTGAAATGGCTTCAATTTCCCTTGATGGGTATGTCGTCATACCTTATGATGTACAAGGGTGGTTGAAATAGCTTTCAATTTCCTTGACAGGTATGATGTCATACCTTATGATGTACAAGGGTGGCTGAAATGGCTTTCAATTTCCCTGGATGGGTATGTCGTCATACCTTATGATGTACAGGGGTGCTTGAAATAGTTTTCAATTTCCTTGACGGGTATGATGTCATACCTTATGGTGTACAAGGGTGGTTGAAATGGCTTTCAATTTCCATGGATGGGTATGCCGTCATACCTTATGATGTACAGGGGTGCTTGAAATAGCTTTTAATTTCCTTGACGGGTATGATGTCATACCTTATGATGTACAAGGGTGGTTGAAATGGCTTTCAATACAAAAGCGCGGGATAAGTACAACCATGACACTTATGCCCGTTATACTATCCGCGTGAATAAAGAAACGGATGGTGTGCTTTACGAGCGGATAGAGAAATTTATGTCACATAAAGACACGAGTCTAAATTATCTTGTACTTAAGCTATTACGCGAGCATTTCGATAGGGAATAACATGCATGCTTCTAGCGTCGTTATTGAGTTGAAAATCTACGTTACGCAAGTGTAATAAAATCTGACCTTGCTAAGGTGGCGGTGCGGTTTCATCATGTTTGCATTTTAAGATGGCTCCATCGTCGAGTTTTTCTTTCTGGCTACATTCAGATCAATTGATCGGCATCTCCAAAACTACTTGATAAATATTGTAGTCATAACTTTTCAAAAATTTTAGGTTATTATTTAACAGCCACTCAATTTGATGGTTTTTAGCGTCTTCTTTCTTCTGCCTGTCTTCAGCGGACATATTATACGTGTAGCCGCCATACCCTGTTTCTTTTAAAAGGCCGAGCCTTTGGTAGACATCGCCTATAACAATTTCTATGTTTTTAACCTTGGCATAATAATTTACAATAAGCTCAATAAACCAGTATGTAGCCTCTTCGATATACCTGCTGATCTGCTTGGATTCAAGGCTGTATTTAAGGGGGGAGCCTATATGTTCATTTTGCCTATACTTATCTGATATGCCTACTCGTTGTAATTCTGTAATCTGTAAAGGCTTTATAAAAGAAGCGAGAGTATTTTTAAGGTCAATATAATACTGTTCTTCCGCCTTAAAATACTCTTCCAGGTCTGTGCCTATATCGGATTTCATGTTAACTTTTTCAAATTTTGCGAGGGCCTTGCTTATGTCCATAATATAACCGCCCCTTAATCTTCTTTTATAAATTTGATTCTACTTTATCCATTCGTATTACCTCCATTTCAAATATAGAAATTTTGGTCAATTATTTCCTGCATGGATTTTAATACCTGTTTCTGTTTTTCAATCAAATCTTTTTTGTTGCAGCCCGGCGATTTCTCCATCAGCATAATCTCCATAAGTTGCGGCATTGGCCCATGGGGGAAGCCTAATGGCAGCGTAAGGTTGATATTGCCTGCGATGATAATATAATATGGGCTGACTATTGACATCTCTTTTAAAAATATCTTTTCAAGCAGGGTCTTGTTTTGCGTGTTGAATTTATAGAAGGGCGTGACATATACGTCCGAGACTTCGAGGCCGAACTTGGGCATGAGCCGCTCCAGGAGGTAAATGAATTCGTTGTCATGCTCTTTTACTAAAAACACAAGGTTCGCGTAACAATTCCCTACCCCGAATTGCAAGGCCGGCTGTCCAGTGCCGGCCCCATTTGAAATCCTTTTTGTCAGGCGGTGGTTAAACCTAAGCATAGCCATTGTCTTGTCGGTTAAGTCTGACATGATAAAACCTTTCTATTCTATGAAGTCTACGCGGACGCTCGCAAAATTCTTAATAAGTTCCTTCTCAAGCTCTTCAAAAAAATCTTTGCCCGCGTATTTGCCTGTGTACAGATAATCAATCAGGTACGCAACCAGCACGCCGATAAGCGGCTCCCATTCCTCGACGCGGATTGTGCCGTCTGTCTCCAATACGCCCGCATAGTGGGCGGCTTTTATAATAAAATCCAAATCGTCGCTATTGTCTACCAACTTGACTTGAATTGGCGCCCGCCCCCCTTAAAGGTACGAGCATACCCGGCGCCATGACTACTTCGTCAAGGCCTAAATCGCCGATGGTTTTAGCAATGCCGTACAGCCCTGAAAAACGCCCCTCAATTTCTGCTATACTGGGGCTGCCGCCCTCTTCCGGCTCGTCAAACGCGCAGTAAATATCCTCGCCCGGATTTTCCGTATCTTTGTCGCCACCGGTTCGGATCTCTGTAATGATCCCTGTAAGGCCGGCATAGACGCTGTTTTCATTTGCTATTACCCGCATACCTACGTAGTAGAAATCTTTACCGATAACAATGCCTTGTCCTTGTTTATTTATTATCATACGGCCCTCCATTGTTTTTTCCAAAACAGACAATTTCAAATGACGGTTTACTGTACGGCACCCCTTCGAGAGGCGTTTTTAGCCTGGCCGATAGGATCGTTAAATCATATTCTTCCAGTGCATTAGCCAGCATCCTTAAATGGTTGACTAATATGTTTTTGTCTTCCCTTATCAGCGGGATAGAAAAGACGGTGTATATTTGATTTTCAAGGTTTATCCCCAGGGCCATATATAAACCACCTTTTTATATCAGCGGGAAGCACAGCTCGCTGCCGAACTGTTTTATAATTTTCCTGCATATCGCAACGGACGCCTCGTTGCGGGCGTCCGTATACTTTCCTTCCGCCGCCATGCCCTTGATAACGGCAAATATAAGCCTTATGGATGACTGTTGAAGCGTAAGGTCGTCATTGACTATTTCGTTTACAAAGTCCTTGTACTCCGCCGGGTGGCAGTTGACGTAATACGAGAATTCTTTGCCCAGCTCTTTACCGGTCAAGCAATTCATAAAATACCCCCTGATAAATAAATTTTACTTATAAATATTCAGCCCGATTTTTACATGCTCCATGCCGGTGACGGGCAGAGGGACATTCCCCTCAGACGACGCGATTATACGCGTCTTACCGGACTTTGACGGCCCGTTGTCTTCCGACAGGTCAACCTTCATCAGGAGGGTCTTGCCGTCGTCTTTTAATTTGAATTCAATGTTTTTCAATTTCATCGTCCTCCAATACATATATGCTTTGAATTAAGTTGCCGTTTTGTTTTTGCTGCCAGGCTATATTCTCGCCTATAACCTGGGAAGAAACGCGTATGACGGAAAAAGGGTTTGACCCGTCATTAAATTCAATTACAAGGCACATGCCAAAAACCTGCCTTTCAATTATCCGAACCTGGCCGATACCCAGTCGTTCGCTTTCCGTTTGAGGCTGTTTAGGCCCGCCCCGGATACGCGCAGGGACGGTGGGCCCGGGGCTTTGCAGTTATCGTCAATCTCTGCCTGAGTCAATACCCCATTGCGGATATACCCGTCCACTATGTCGTCATGGATAATAAAATTGTCCTCATGCCGGACAAGGGTTCTCTCGTCAATAAGCTTGCGCAGCACCGCCCGGTTCGCCATAAGCTTCTCTTTGTCTATCGTGTATGTAGGCGTGACGGTAACTGCCTTTTGAAATTCTTTTTTAGGGAGCCTGGATTTAAGGTAGTCTTTCAATTTAATTTTATCTACAGCCATTGGTATGCTGACGGTAAATTTAATCCCGGCAAGGGTAACGGACCTTTCATACCCTACCCTCTCGTCGTCTGGGATATTATGGAACGCGCCAATAATTTCGCTTTTAATGTACTCTTTGTTTTTTTCCAGAAACTTTTCAAGCTCCGAAAGGATTGCGTAAGCCATGCCGTATTTTTTTGCCTGGCTTATTTCTATCGCAACGTCATCTAACTGGCTTTTAGGCATAACGGCCCCCTTTTTATGAACAATAATTTAAAACACCGATGCTGACAGGCTCTTCGGCTTGTTTTTCTACGGATTTCAGAAGCGACAGCAGTGGCTTAAGCCTCCAATAATCTTCGCGCTTTGTTATTTTTTCAACAGTTTTAATGACCTTGCTGATATCTGCCTCGCAAAGCGGCTTATCATATTTGTCCTTTATGATTGGGGTATCAGCATCGTCCGAATAAATATAGGCATCTGTTTCCTTACGGAATGCCTTGTGTAGTTCCGGGCATTTTCCGACGTTATACATGGCTATTACGTCGCCCCAGTAAGTAAATTGCTTCCCGCCGTATTCCCTTGGCGATTTGTGCTTTTCGATAATATAAATCCTATTTTCAACTCCCATAAATACATCTCCGTTTTATCCTTATATACAAATAAAAAAGGGCTTTGCCCTTGTCTAAAAAAACAAGGGGGCCCCTTATTCACCAAACTTCTATTTTAATGCCAACGTTAAACCTAATGTTGGCCAACATTTATAAACGCGTCGTTAAATCCCGCGTTGCGGAGCCTCGCCAGCAGTGCCTCGGCATTGGCTCTTACACTGAATGAACCGGCTTGCACTCTAAACAAATTATTGTCATTGACAAGAAAAGCGTCAAATCCAGCATCCCGAACCCTTCTTTGCAATGCTTCGGCATTGGCCCTTACGCTAAATGCGCCTACCTGTACCCGGAATACCGCGGCAGAGTTTCCGGGATCTACGTTCAGGTTGCCATTTATCCAGGAACCGGGGACACCCCTTACCCTGGTAATGTTTACTGCGCCGGCCGTAGTGCTGTTAAATACAAAGTACCGCCCGGGTTGCATCGTTGTCCTCGGGTTGCGGCCAGCCAAAGCGTCAGCGCTGGAATTATAGCCGGGCAATGTCACAAAGAGGATATACTCCCCGGTTGTCTCTATTTGACGGTTGACTTCCTGGCACAGTGTTTGGAAACGGTCTAGCAAAAAAGGACCGGGGCATATGGTATTGCTGAACATCCTATGATGCGTCAGGCTACCGTTAGGCGTTCCGTCAAACGCCAGCCTGGGGATGCTGTTACGGCGGCAGACATCAACGGCAAGCCGTACCAGTGAATTCCAAGCGGCGTTGCTTACAGGCCATTGGCCGCCTGTCGCGCTGTTTGACAAGCCAATTACAACAGCGCGGTTATCGTTTGCAGGGCTGCTTGAACCCCAGCACCTGTCTCGTTCCGGCACATATAACGCTATGCGCCCGTCATTACCTATGCCGTAGTTATAACTCGCACGCGCAGAAGATTGAGCGAACCAGTTGCCGATATTCTCGATTGAAGATACGCCGGCAAAGTGATGGACTGTCAATTTGCTGATAGGCTGATTCCGGGGCGAATTACGGTTAGGCGATAACCTGGTGTGAACTATCAAAGGGCTATTGGAGAAATTACTCATTTTCGCCCTCACAATCGTTACATGTCATCTCGTCTACCATTTCAGGGGTCAAGACGGTATCATCGCATCCTTGTTTACAACATTTTACACCCATACCCCAGCGTACAATTAAATACGCGGCGCCGGCAACCATAGAGGCCATCGCAATCCATTTCGCAATATTTTTCATTATTTTACACTCGTTTCCTTGTAAATCTCTTTATGTATTTATATTCTCCGGATACCAATCCCGTTCTATTTAGTAGGGGTATGTAATTTACGCGGCGGTTTCCTCGGTAGCCTCTTCTTGAGGGCGGATCCAGACGCCGGTATGCAGCAGCCTTCCTTGCGTATGCCTGTGGAATGCTCTTACTTCGGCAAAATCGTATTGCTCTTCAAATAAGTTATGCGCCTCGTCCCTCTTGAAAACCCTGATTTTGCCACCAGCCTGGTCTATAATGATATTATAAAAATCATGGCGCATATACCGGCCATCCGTAAAAAAAATATCAATAAAATCACGCGGGTACGCCACCCGAAAATTAACGCGGCCTGTATACGGGTTCATTTATATCATCCCTTTCGATTTGCATTATCGTAATATTATATACTGCGATAAATTTGAAATACGGAAGCATCTTATACTCGCGTTCTCCCATCGTATGGTATAATCATATTTAGGCAATATGGCGTAATAATAATATTTATATCAGAACCACCACTTCAAGTGGTGGTATGAGGGGCCCTATAAGGGCCTAATACTGTCTGCGCCTAAAGGCGCGGTTTCGCAGGACAAACACTTTGCATGCTGCACCTAAAGGTGCTTTTGTTGTAGCATTAAACCGTTACATGCTACGCCTAAAGGCGTTCTTATATGGCAGAACACCTTTGCACTCGCCTAAAGGCGTTCTTGCAGGCCCCTGAAGGGGCTTATTTTTGCACGCTGTCTTCCAGTTTGTCGTTCTCTAGCTGATTAGCGATATACTTGCGTATTTGATCTTCGTTCCTGCCAACCGTGTCAGCGTAGTATCCTCTTGCCCAGAAATGGCGATTACCTGCGTGTTTATACTCCGGAAAGCGATCAAATATCATCAGTGCGCTTTTGCCCTTTAAATATCCCATAAAATCTGAGACACTTATCTTCGGCGGTATTTTCACGCAAAGATGAACATGATCGATACAGACAGCGCCTTCTAAAATCTCCACATGCTTATAATCACACAATTTCCTGATTATCTCTCGGATAGCGTCTTTCTTCTCACCATACATCGTTTTCCTCCGATATTTCGGGATAAATACGATGTGGTATATACAGTTCCACTTCGTATGTGCTAAACTATCATTGTCCATTTAGGACGCCCTCCTCTTATGTTGACAATGGCCTGCGAAACCTTTGTCATTATATCAGAGGAGGGTTTTATTTCCAACTATCTATCACTTCTGTTTATTCCGTTCTCCCACGCATAGCGTGGGGCTTAATCTGGAGTTAATGGAGGACGGTTTATGGAAAACCGGCTTGAAGCCTTGCGCGATGAAATAGACAAGTTAATTTTAAAAGGAAACCTTAAAGATATCCGTATGTATGTTTCTCACATGTATGGAGTGGCGCGCTTTTGTACATTACTGGCTATGCGAAGAAATATGAACATTGAACTTGCTACGACTTGTGGAATGTTGCATGATATATGTTATATGTCAGGCGGAGGCACCCATAACCATCAGGTAAAAGGAGCGGAGCAGGCAGAAGAAATACTAAAAGCAATGAATTTATATAGTGATGGTGAAATAGAAATAATTACTTCCGCCATATCGAAACATGGTGATAAGGGTACAGTTCACGAACCCTATGATGAGTTGTTAAAGGACGCCGATGTAATGGATCATTGCTTATATAACGCAGATTTCCCGATAGAAAAATGGGAAGAGAACCGATATAAAAATTTACTCGCAGAATTTGGCCTTTCCCATGACTATAAACACACTCCATAGTATACTTTTTGTTCCTTAGTTAGCTTTAAACATAAGGCGTTTAAAACATTGAGAGGGGAATTATTAAATGGATTCAATGAAACAATGTAGTCGTTGCGGATGTAATTCACCTGTACAACCTTATACGCAATCAGTAACTAAGAAACAAACATATCCGGATTGGTCAGATATAAAAAGCAATTATGAAACATGCGACAAAAATTTATATTGCAGAAGTGCATCGCTCAACAGAAATTGTGAACATTATATTCCTGGAAAAGCTGAAGATTCTTGGGGCAATGGAGGAGAACCCGAGAGCTGCGAACTGCGTTTTAATTGTGATTATTCACCACCCCGAAAGAGCATTTGGGGAAAAATAGACGAAACGATTACTAAATTAATTTGGATCTGTCCGATCTGCAAAAATGAAGTAGAGTTATATAGATCATCTGAGAAAAAATGGCACAAATGGGAAGTAGATTAAACCAAAGTAGTGCCTTTAATCTCGTTTCGTATGTAAGCCAAAATGAAAAGCTGTACCTTATCGTCATAGGCGTATTAGTTATATAACTTTATAGCAATCTTTTTCTTACGAAAGAAAGATATATTTCACGGGTCGCCGCATCCGGAATATTTAAAATGATTTCGTTTATTTCTTTGAAAATATCCGTCTGTAAACTTAAAACCATATTTTCGAATAAAGATAATTTTTTGTCAATAATATCGCGGAGCCCGATAAAACAGTTTTTTTTTATATACCTTGCCATTTTCTTTTTATCGAATTCAAACTCCAAGCACAGGTCGGCCGGATCCTTATCAGCCAACAAAGGTATAACGAACACTTCAAACCCGTTTTTTATAAGCGATATAATGGCTTTGGGCACCGCATCCACGCCGGGCTTATCGCCGTCCCAAAATAAATAAACTTTATTGACGGCGCCTTTAAGTAAATCTATCTGCGTGGCGGCCAGCTCCGTGCCCATGGAAGCCACGGTGTTTATATAACCCGTTTTATGCATAGATATGGCGTCCATATAACCTTCGACGATAATAATTGACCCACTCTTTTTGGCGGCCGCCTTGGCGTAATTCAAGCCGTACAGATAGGCGTTGCGGCCCTTAAACGAAGGCGTCTTATCCACGCAGTCATATACATACTTGCACTCGCTGGCCTCATCCAATGTCCGGTACGCCATGCCGATGCAATATGAGTTTTCGTCTTTCCCGAACATAATAGGAAACGCAAGGCGGCCGGCCAGGTAATTATTCGGACGGTTGTCCCGGTTATCAGGTACCAGGCCCAGCCGCCATTTCTTTATATCGTCCTCGTCCAAGCCGCGGTCATATAGATAATCCAGGGCCTCGTCATCGGATAGCAGCTCGTTGGTATATTTGATGTTCCGGTTCCGGAGTTTTTTGATGCATTTAATTTCGTCTTCCGAATACATAGGGGTATTCGTATATTCGATGTGCGTGATTTCACAGGCTTTTTTTATGGCTCCGGGAAGATCGACATCGTCTATCTCTTGAATAAAATCGAACACGTCCCCGGTGATCCCGCAGGCGAAACATTTAAAGAACCCGTCGGTTTCCTCATCTCTTGGATGAACGGAAAACGACGGGTTCTTATCGTCATGGAAAGGGCAACAGCCGCGCAGCCTGTGGTCAAGCTCTACATAATGGCCTACTACGTCTTCGATGTCTATCTGGGCCTTATATTTTTCAATATCAATTATCTTGTCCGCCCTCCTTTTCCATTTCGAATAACCTATTGAAATAATGGCAGTTTTTAGAGATAACCCAAGCTTTGTCCCAATCTACGCACAATAATTGGACATCCTTTGGTTGGAATGCCCTTTTGGTTAGTTTTTGAAAATATTTTGGGGCTATTACTATATTTATGTTTACCTTTATTTGAAATTTTTCACTATTGCAATTTATACATTTATAATAATCTTTCCTATTATACATATTTTCCCTTATGCCCTCCCAGGATTGAACCAGATCGTTATTGACAGCGTTAAATCAACCTTCTCTGTGCATAACACAGACAATGTCAGGCTGCTATGCCGGAATATTTATCCCTTTTCGCATGAGTCAGCTTGATAAAAGAACGCTCATAAACTTGAGAAGATACTTTTTGTCACTCGCTTATTTACGGTTGTATTCCATATTTTTCCTAGATTCTTTTTTCTTTTGGATTATTTTCGATTGAATGTCAATCCTTAGCGTTTATTAACACGAATTCCATCCAAATTCAAATAAGAATCATTAAACGAAAACTCCGATTTACAAAATTCCAAATAGCTATTCTCTCCGGAGACGTAGTCGTTGAAATAAGAAGTTTCCAATTATTTGCAGTTTTATGTACAACAATAATAAATTTATTGAAGTTCACTTTTCGTTATTTAATACATATAATAAATATAGGAACGGTTTTACGTAATGAATCACTTATTACTAAAAAATTTTTGAGTTTTTACAACTACAGACACAAATGCCGAAAACAAGCCATTTTTCTATTTTTTTGTAGTTATAAATTTAAAACTTCAAAAATTTGATAAAACCGCATAAACTAAAGCTTTTTTTGTAGTTGTAAAAAACTTAAAATTTTAGTTATTATTGAATCAAAAATCTAAATGAGTAAAAGGTTAAAATGACTTAATATAGAACGACTTTGATATTTATCATAAACAAGTCATTTCACATTAAAAATGCTCATTTAGAATAGAAATGGAAAGGACGACTAATATGAATGATTTTTCCATTAGCAACGCAAATTTGCAATTTGCTGGTTATACGCCAGAATACATGCAGTATCTTAAGGACAAAGAAGAAGGCAATTTGAGTAAATATACAGAATATGTTCCGTATCCGTTTGTCCGCCAATATCCTATCCCAGATTTAGAAAACAGGGCTTTCCCAACTACCTTTGACCCAAGGTCAACATATATGACACCCGTAAAGAATCAAGGTAATAACGGAGTTAATGTATGCGGAATATTCGGCGCAATAGCCAATTTAGAGTCCCTTGTAAGTAAAACTACCGGGATAAAAAGCATCTATTCAGAAGAACACGCACGTTTTTATGTCAGCAATCAAAACCTACCGTTTTGGTTTGACAGAGGCCCAGATGATGGCGTTAATTTTGAAAGTGCAGCAGATAACTTTACAAACTGGACGGGACCGGTCTATCAATCAGATGCGCCTTATAATCCATACCCGGGCGGTTCATGGAACAACAATCATATGAGGGCAGGTGTCCGCTCGCATGTTACCGGAACAAAATTTTTAAATAACGATATATCGTCCATTAAGCAGGCTATAACAGATTACGGAAGCATATTTGTTTTTATTCTATGGCACAATAACGATTTTAATGTTTCAACAAGCGCTTACAAGTCGTCAGCCACTGCCTATTCAGTATTTCATGGCTTAATTTTATGCGGATGGGATGATAACTTTTCAAGATTGAATTTTAATTCGTCAAACCGTCCGATTAATAATGGCGCATGGTTAGTCAAAGACAGTAAAGGAACAGGTTTCGGTCAGTCAGGTTATTTCTGGCTTTCTTATGAAGACATTTACGTGTATGATCATAATACCTTTACTGGTTTTCGCACTGCAACAAGCGAGAAAATGTTAGCGTTTGATACTAATAATGTAGGTTTGCCATTATATACAACTGTAACTACGTATATGTGCAATATGTTTGACCTAACGGAAGAATATAGCCTATCTCCGGTTATATCCGATGTAATGATTTATACAGGTTCCATAGGTTCTACTTATTCGATATATATTGTCCCAGCCTCAAGTGGGTCGCCGCCATCGGTTTCATCATTAACTTCGCCAGTCGCTACCGGCACGCATACGTTTACTGGTTTTCATACAGTTACACTCCCAACACCATATGTAATCACCGGCCCGGGAAAGTATGCCATAATCGTAAAGACAACCGTTGGGAACAACAGCAATAGCACACATTTTATTGAATACTTTGATCGCGAATACAACGGTTTTAACGAATACTTTAAAAGGCTCGGCGAGAGTTTTATTTATTATGGTTCGGGTTGGGTAGATAATTATAATTTAGTAGTTTTGGATTCGTTGAATAATCCGCTAAAACTTGGCAACTGGTGCATCAGACCGATATTTCAGCCGGCAACTGTAACAACCTTTACCCCCATTGTCAAAGGCGGCACCACAGCCGGCACGATTTCGCTGGGGCTCGCAAGAGGACTTTGTGTCATACTGGGCAAGTTAAAGT
>JGI20166J26741_11452918_pt1 | contig 13442 bp, 10 predicted proteins | sample TergutCu122P5_FD_26741 | JGI IMG/M metagenome (IMG submission 26741)
TCACTGTCACTGCAACTTCACTTTCTGAACTTTTGTCACTTTCTGATGAAACATCATCATCTCCTTCACTTGCACTTTCTTGTAACATGCGTTGAATTTCCTTTTCCGACTGCAAATGCATCTTGTAAGCAGCCATTCTTACAACTGGGCGGGTCTAAAAGTCACGTGTGTTCAAGATCGATTTATAACCTAAAGATCGATACAATCTACATGTATGATACACCTTTCGATAGAGTTTTCCTTCAGCTTTCAAACGGTATAAGACATGTCATGCCATCTACTGACAAAAAGCTAGAATTACAAGCAAAAAACTGTCTGGCAGCCGGCTGTGTGTTCCAATGGGTTAAACACATTGTCATGGTTCCTCCATTCTTACACTCCATGACTGTTAATCATTCCACTCAACTGCCTTGAAATTTTTTTCTACTGTCACCTTGTAAACTCCTTTTGGCAGTCTTGTTCTTTGGTCTGCCTTGTCATGTTGGTGTATAGCAAATTAATTGTGCTTGATTTCTCTGTCCTGTTGTTATTTTTGTGTTCATAACTGCAAACATTTTATTTATTACGCTTATGGATTTGTAACATTCTCATTTACAGAGGTGTTATTTGGAATTTTTACTATTAATAATGTGTAATTTAATTTAGTTTATTTGTTTCAATAATTTTAATTGTTGGTTTTCAGGACCTTTACTTGGAACGCCGTAAAAGGGAAGAAGAGCGTCGCAAGGCTGTAACACTATTAAGCAAGAAGTCACCTAAGTCACACCACTTAACAATTGAACAACGTCACTATCAGATGAAAATAAAGGAGTTGCGTGCGAAATCTGAGCGACGCGGTAACAACAACAATAGTGATCCTGAAACAGACGGCAGTGCTCCTGAAGAGAAAGATCGGGAACGTGAACCACGTCTCACGAACATCACGTCTGAATATGACCTTAAGCTTTTCCAGGAAGCACTGGCTGTTGCCAGTGAAAAAATTGTAATTTGTTCTTCATTTTCTGTTTATTGTCTCCATTATTTAGGGGCATGCTTGGAGTACTACTATATGTTTCAGTAAAGAAGAAAGTTTGCTGCATATTCGGTCACAATTGTAGATTCATTGCTTATTTGGGCGCTGTTGTGCCACCATCATGTGACTGTTTTTCATCCTATGTACAGACCACTAGTAGTGCAGTGATTGTGAGCGACAGTACTAAAATATTCAGTAAACAGTGTTGTGACTAAACATATAGTAGTATTACATTAGACATATGATGCTAAAAAGTAAACTTGAGTGGATATTTAGCTGGTCAGAAAATTCATGCTTTTTTACAGCCTTGATTTTCATCCCTTTTTCACAGAAACTTGTCACTGGGCCCTCTTTTCAATGAGTTCAATCCTGTTAATAATACCACAACATATTTTTATAAAATCAGTGTTAATATTATCTTCTTACCTATGCTTCTATCTCCCAAGCAGACTTGCCCCAAGCATAAGTTATTTTAAAGTTTTCCATTCCGTGCATTCTTGTTCGTCTAATACCTCTTCAGTATGCCAACCAAATGGACATGATATATTAAATACATATTTTATTAAATCTCTCTTACATGTTTCAGTGTGTTATACACCATCTTCAGGGAGAACATCGTATTACTTACTCAAAACCATCTGCTTTTTACAATGTTGTGTGTTACATTGGTTATGTCATAGAACATAATATATGCAATACTTTTATGTGTGTATGATGTTTTTGACAGTGTTTAAAACAATATTTTTTTGCCAGTTACCCTGTATCTTAAACACCTGAAAAAACTATAATTAAAATCATTTATTTATAGAACATTAGTGTATGTTGTCTGTGAATGGCTGTTGCAGATGGTTTTGAGCAAGTAATATGTTGTTCTTCCTGAAGATGGTATATAACACACCGAAACATGTGGGGGAGATTTAATAAATATATGTATTAAATATATAATGTGCATTTGGTTGGAATATTGAAGAGGTATTCAGTCTTTCCCCCAGGTTTGCCAGCTATAATTTTGTATGTAGTTGTTGTCTCTTCCACACCTACTATGTTTCACCCATCTTATCTTTTGCATTTTAAATAATCAATTGACTTATACTGCATGAGTGTCAACATGTTTTGAAGCTATCTGCATTTTAACCTACATAAAGTCACCGTCAGTGTTGCTATCAGTGCTTATGCTAACTACCTTATCAGTGCCGGTATAAATTTGTCCACCATGTGCATTAAACTGTTTTAAAATTTATTAAATTAAAATGAATTAATATTATATTATAAAGCAGATTCCTACCCGAATTTCAAGCGTAGCTGATTGTGTACTTAGTTTGTGTGTCCGTGTTAACACACGTGCTTGAGTGCATATGTGTGTGTGTGTGTGTGTGTGTGATAGTCTGAATTTTTTTAAAGTCGCTGTGCCTTTCACTGTGACTGTTCACTCAAGCATTAATAGTCCATCTTTTACTTTCACTGTATCTTTATGTATTAGTAGACACCTTCATGTCATAGGTAGAGTGTAGATTATTTGATCTATTATCAGTTACGGTACCAATCAGACAGAGTTACATGATGCATCTGCATTGTATCTGTCTAGTTTATTGTGCTGTAACCTGTCTGGTTTGTTGTCTGAAATGGTCCAGAAGTTCTATATGTGAGAGGCATGTGTCAGTACATAACTCTGCTTAGCCATGAACTGAGTGATTTTGATAGACACTGTCCAGGACGTAAATTAAACCTCAAAATCAAGATGCGTTCATGTATGAAATGAGCATGTGTGTGTGTGCGTATGAGTGACAGAAGAGATTTAATACATTTAGTGGTTAAAAAATGTGTTTACTAAGCTTGATATTAACAATGTTCCAAAATTTGTTCAGGTATATGAAACAGTTGGCTGTAGGTTCAGTCGGTAGATTTGTAAAATCACTTCCACATTAAGTGACCTAGCCTGGTTTATTTGTTACTATTTATCCTAATTATTAAATGTACTTATACTTCTTTCCTATGCAGGAAGATGACTTGAAGTGCCTGCCTCATGTTAAGGGTACAAAGTACATTGAAATAGGAAAGTACGAAGTTGAAGTATGGTATCAGAGCCCCTATCCGGAGGACTATGCCCGGGTACCCAAACTGTACCTGTGTGAATACTGTCTACGATACATGAAGAGTCGTACCATTCTGAAGAGGCATATTGTTAAATGTGTGTGGAGGCACCCACCAGGAGAAGAAGTGTACAGGTTTGTGACCATTCACACACAGATCAACTATCTAGAATGGAAGAGTATGTTTCAGCAACGCTAGTAAGAATGTTGTCCCTGGATCTGGCACTGAGGATCCATCCATAACATGTTTCTCCTGCCTAGGGATAGAAGGACTTGTAATTCAGAATACATACTAACAGTAATTGACTATACAGTGGTTTGTCTATAATTTCTGTCAAACATAAAAGTGACTTTAGATGGCACAAAGCTACTTTTCATTGTACAAAAAGTTGTATTTCTTTTTCTGCAAATTTTTTTTAAATCTTACTGCCCAAAATTTTAGGATTATTTAATTAAAGAGCTATAGTGTTGTTCCTGCTTCAAAATTTCATGATTACTATGTTCATGTTATTTATGACAAGGAAATAGAAATAATGAGAATAGCATGGCTTCTAGCTTCACAATCTGCAGGATTTCATGCGAACTTGTAGCTCCATTCAGTTGATTTATCAGAGAAAAATGCAAGTTCTATTATGTATGTATCACAAAGTATAAAGGGACCTGGTAGGGGATTTGAGTATCGTAAGTCTCAGGTTTGAGACCAGCCTGAAGGAACAACTTTTACATCAAATATCAGATATGTAATGCATTTTAAATTTATGTTCAGACTCATATAAATCAAGAAATATATGCAGCAATGCATTAACATGATTACAGGCAGGTCTTGTTTTATGCCATGGTCACATTCCTGCAAAAGTCATACAAATAGAACACAAAATTCCCATTTCAAACATTATATTTCCTGGGGATAGGGGATTGACAGCCTCATTGTAGATAGAGGACATATGGACCTGTAGAGTACATATGTACTGTGTATGCAGTATACATACATTTCTATACAGTATATTTGTTTACTTGTAATGCAGTTAAAATGTAAGAGACTCACATCCATAGTTTTGTTACAATTCATTCCGATAGGAATGCAGTAGTCTTGCTTCACAAGCAATCACTCCCTGTGTCAGATTGTTGACATGTAATGTTATCTAAACACTTAGCAATTTCTTTAATTCTATCCCCATTTTCACAAATTGTATATACACTACTATGAGCAAGTCTAACATTATGGCATATGTCAACAATTCCTTCACCTTTTTCAGGTCAACTTATTATGTCTAATTTCCCTTAATACCAATTGTCTTCTACCAAGTTTTAACTTGGATTGCACTAGGTGATGTAGATTTTCGTTTCTCACTCAGTGCCAATGCTATTGAAGAGAAGACTAAATGACCCACTTGATTATATCACCAATGTAATCAGTCCATACATGTGACTAATGGCATGACAGTGATGTCGCTTTCTGCTAGTCTCCTACAGAAGATAGGCGTGACCAAATTGTGTGAAATTGATATATTTCATGTCATTTGAGAGTGAAATTACACAAAAAGAAATCGTGTAAAACAGGACCTGCCTGTTCTAGTACAGACTTTTCTTTTTGCCTTTCTTTCCACTCATGTCTGACAAAAATAAAAGTTACAAGCTTTTAGAGTAACAGGCTGTGTCTGCTGGCCCGCCACAGGAGAAGGTAGAGTTCTCAGAAATCTAATTTGATGGGGTACCAGAGGCCAGTAAGATCTGGATGGACTATAAATACACAGTGTTTTGTTGAACAATGTGAGTACTGTATTAACAGGCTGGATTGCTATTGGTTTGTAGGAAAGAAAAAATATCAGTTTGGGAAGTGGATGGCAAGCGCTACAAGCAGTATTGTCAAAATCTCTGCCTGCTAGCCAAGTTTTTCCTGGACCACAAAACACTCTACTATGATGTGGAACCCTTCCTGTTTTATGTTATGACCATTGGGGACTCCGAAGGATGTCACACTGTTGGCTACTTCAGCAAGGTAGGCTTGCACTCTATATTTCCTTTTATTTACATATGTTCTGATAATCCCACAGTTTTTCCTCATCGTTTTCAACTGAATCCAGTGGAATATGCTTTTACAAATGGCATTACATTTGTTGCAGTGGGCACTTTTAATGTGTTATTCATGATTGATAGGTGTCCACCCTCCTTGAGGTAGCACATTACTGTTGTTAAATGTCTGATTATTATAAAAACAAATCATACTGTAATTCAGGTTTTTGGTGACATTTTAAGTAGCCAGTTAGGTACAGTCTTGGTTTTCCCACCAGAGGCCTATGTGATCTTCAAGCATCTTGAACATTTATAAGCTGAATGGGACACCTGTGTCCTGGTAAATGTAACTCTTCACAGACAAAAAGGAAAATGCTGTCCCATGCAGGTGTAGGCATTAGCCTTTAAAAACAAAAATAACTCTGGCTCTTGGTGGCCACAAGGTTAATGGTATTATGTGACTCAGCAGACTCTTGTATAGTAGCTACAGTTGTTCATTTGACATTCACTGTAAGACTCCAGCATAGTGAGAATATGCAGTTAATGCATTAATAAACTGTGAGGTAATGATACTTGATAACATTTTTTGCCACACTGTTGTTGTTGTTGTTGTTGTTGTTGACATATTGTTGTTGTTGTTGCTGTTGTTATTGTCAGTATGAACATTACAGGCACTGACATTCACTGTGTATCTGCGAAAATAACCTGTGAACAATTGCGTAGTGAGATTCAAGGTTCTGATAGCGGTAAATAATAATGCAGTAAAATTTCAGTTATCTGGCACCCATAGGACTGGGAAGGTGCCATATCATCAGACAGTACCTATAATGACCCAAGTTCTTACAGGTAATTTTTGGTTGCTGTGTTCATAGGATATTTACTTGTCGGTTATTTTCATTGCATCATAAAAAGACTTTGCTTTTTCCATTATCCTAGGCCTGTCATGGGTTTTCCCTAGGAATATATTGCTTTGCCCCAGTTATACAACACCTTGACTAATTGTGCTAATTTATGCTCTTTCTGTATCTTGAAAAGGTTCTTCATGCTTTGACTTGATGCCACAAACAATTGTACTTGGTTTCTCCATTTTTTTTGTATTGTGGATAGTTTATTATCCAATATTGTATGAAGTCATAATCTCTCATACGTTTTCTCCATTTTCAAGCCTCGTATTTATTTCAAGTTTCTGATGAATTGTTAAAGTTGTGTGTTTCCCTCTTGCCAGCAGTATGCTGTTGATTCACCTCTGTATCCTCTGAAGCCATTATAATGGTTTGACAGACTCTATAAGGTCCACATAACCCAATAAAAAGTCACAGAATCAGTACACATGCCAGAAGTTATGGAAAATGGGCTCTGGTCTTGGGACTAATCTCCTCAAGAGCCAAACTATAAGGACTGCCAGATTAAGGGAATCATACTGTATTATGATCTCCTGGAATGTTATATTCTGTAGCTGGCCCTAGAGTTTCAGCATTTCAGAGGAATGTTGGTCACTTACAGTCTTCTTTGCTTCTGGTTCTCTACCAGGACCTTTGTGTCAGTTGGGTTGCTCTGGGTTGGGAGTTTTATCCATGCCCATGGTTTGGGGTGTTGTTCAGGAACTTGACTGTGTCAGACTGGTAGTGGTTCACTGCTCAGGAGTGTTTGGTCGTGGTGATGTATTGCATTCTTAGACTGTGTGTTGCATATCACATGCATATGCATTGCTGATGGATATCAGCCAGTGAGCAGTGAGATGTAGGGTAGTGTGGGCATTGTGCTCATTGTGGCTTCCTGTCAATACAGTTGGTGGTCTGTGAATCCCTTTGGTCAGTGTGTAAATCTTGGATGTTGACTCAGGACTTGATGGCAGATCATCTGCCAAGGCAGCCCATGCTGCCTCTTTCTCTTCTTGCAGGAGAGAGCATTGCTTGATACGAGTCTCTGGAAATTTGCAATACAGTGATGCCACATCTGCTCACAAGGCCCTGACTGCAACCACATCATTTTGGCTTGTTATGGCACTGTAATGGTGAGGTTGGAGTTTTGCCATCTGTTTAACAGGTTTTGCCTGCCTTCAGTTACTTTGCTGGTCTTGGGAACTGTCTGGGTTTGTTTTTAGTCATCTTTTTAGGGTATTTTTGACTTCATACTCATGTAGGCCTAGCTGAAGAGGTGAGTGCAGGGGAACAGATAGTGTGGGGCCGGTGGTTTGGCTGCCCCAAGGAGCAGAACCCAGAGTTCAGAAAAGTTAATATTTTAAATGGAAAATATTTGATATTCTGCTGTCACATATTTTACAACGGGGTGCTGATAAGTCCTTAGCCCAACCAGGAAGGAAGCAAGCTACAGTGACCAAACTCGGGATTTATTCAGCATATCCCCCACGAAGCTCAATACACTTCTTAGCCCATTGCTCTAACTTTTGAAAGCCACGCAAAAAAAATTCAGAATGTTGTCCGTCCAACCACGTCACTGCAGCAGCAATGACCTCTGCGTCAGACAAAAAATGGTGACCTTTCAATTGTTTTTTCAGTCCAGGGAACAGGTGGTAGTCTGACAGGTCCAGAACTGGAGAATAGGGTGGGTGATCAAGACATTGGAAGCCCAGGTAGGCCATCTTCTTCTGGGTTGCAAGTGCCCGGTGAGCCGGGGCATTGTCTTGCAAAAACAAGACCCCCTTGGTGACCTTCCTATGGTGTTTTTCCTTCAAAATGTCCTTCGACTGCACCAGCAGAGATGAGTAACACTCCGCATTGACATTTTGGCCCTCTGGAAGATAATCAATGAGGAGGATGCTGTCTTGATCCCAAAAAATTGAGGCAAATTTTCCAGCGGATTTTTGCACTCAGAATTTTTTGGGGCGGGGTGAGCCGCTATGCCGCCAGTCCATTGATTGTTGCTTCGTCTCCGGGTCATAGTGATATAACCAGGTTTTGTCCATGGTCACCAATCACAACAGAAAATCATTTGGATTGCGCCGAAAAAATTCCAAAAGTTGCTCAGATGACTTGCACCGTTGACTTTTTTTTTACGCATTTAGGCGTTTCAGGACCCACTTCGGGGAGAGCTTCCGCATTTCCAAATCTTCATGAATGATGGACCTAACCCACTCATGTGAGATGCCCAGTTGCTCAGCCAAAATCTGGCAGTCTTCCAAGATTAGCTCGTGAATTTGATCAATAATCTCCGGGGTGGTCACTGTTTTGGGTTGTCCAGGATGAGGCACATCACAGGTGGAAAAACCACCACGTTTAAACTGGGCCACCCAGTTTTTGACGGTGGCATACGATGGTGCATGTTCCCCTAATGTTTCTGTCAGAATGGCATGAATTTCCTTTGGTGCCTTGCCTTGCAGGAAAAAAACTTGATGACAGCTCCCGTCTCGATGTTGTTGAAATCGCGCGCGTTGCCTGACATGCTTCCTTTCAGCCTCTGTAACAAGAAAAGACTTGCAATTTGACACATGAACAGACCCCTCTTTCCAACCACACTTATCGATTCCGTCCTACGACATCGGGAAGTTGGTCGGGCTAAGGACTTACCAGCACCCCCTCATATATTTTTGAGGCAGAAGGAAGTTCAGTAAATAATTGCAATATTTTTAAAGTTCGTAATTTGTGTTAGGGCCAGCCATTATGGTACTTGCCCCAGGCATCAGAAAACTTAGCTGTGCCACTGGGTGTATGATGAAAATCTCTGCTTGTTGTCTTCTGTCAACCAGACTAGTTGGCATTCTAGAAGATTGTAATCTCATCTGCCTAGCCATGTAGACGTGTGGAATGACTAATGTTGAAAGCCAAAAGAATTTTTAACACGTGTAGGGAGGGCTTTTTTCCTTCTTCTTCTTCTTCTTCTTTTCTTTTCTCAATGACTTATATTAAAAATGCATTCCAGTACAGTTAAGTATCTAGTGAGTAATGTGCAAGATGTGCAAAGAAATACATGCATGACTGATGTCTCCCTAATTGTTGTATGCTTTTGACCAAATTTGAATGTGCTAACAAATTTTATCCCACGTGTGTCACATTGCAATGCATAAGGGACAATATATACAGTATTGAAATGTAAATAAACTGATAAAAACTTTAATGTGCTATTAAGGTACAAAACAATTTCCAAGATCTTAGTTAAACAGTATATTCAGCAAAGAGAAACTTTAAACTGAATGTAAAGAAATAGTAGCATTGATTTACAGTTTCCTCCCTTTCATTTCTGTGAATAATGCATACAATAATTCACATTTTTGTGATATATATTTTTCATGTATGCAGACCATTTATATTCATTTCTGGTGTCAGTTGTAACCGACTGGTTACTGTGGTAATGCTACAGTATAAATTTGTGACTAGAGTTGCAAACCAAAGGGGACACCCATGAAGTCTTCATGCCAAAGACAATATAACAATAAACTTAATCATGTCCTAAACAGACAATAATGTTTGGGGGTTAGAAAAATGTTAGATGCAGACAGGATGTGTTAATAATACAATTAATTGTGCATTGAGTTTTGCATTGTTGGATCTTAAAGTGAGTTTTCCAATCAGGCATCATTAAGCATAGATATGAATACTTTGAATGCAGCAATGAACTGCAGTTGGTTATTTCTGAAATCCTGCATTCAGTGCAACCCTTTAGTGAAAGTGTCTGTCGTGTGCGTGTGGTTTCAGAATGGCATATTGTGTTTGTCCCATCATGAATTTTTAAAAGGAACTTCCATAGCAAACAGCCAGGTGATATCTTTTTGAAGTTCTTTAAAGTTTGTGTATATCAGCAACAGTCTTATTGTACCTGTGGGTTGAAAGTTTTGTGGGTTTTGGTGCGCTGTAGATGGTCTGACTCTAGACACCCTGTTGCTGTAGTAAGGGTTGATTTATGGACTGGTAAAACAGCAGTTTGTGTCCTGAAGATAATAACACATGTCTCACATTGTACTAAGTGAACTGGCCTGCAAGGTGAAAGTTGTCCCTCTGGGTACCATGAAGGCATTGGTGGTGGGGGGTGTTAGTTGTGAGTGGCCAGCTCCTTATCCCAGCATCTGAGAAAGAGACCATGGTACTAATGGAATGGGGAACTGGCTGTGCCCAAAGTCAGTTTGACACTTTGGACAACCAGCAAAAATCTCTTGCTCCTGCTCACAATCGAGCCACAATATCTCCGTCATTGAGTCTGCACATAGTAGTCTGCCAGTGTCATTATTAAAAACTGTTTACACTGTTGTGTGGTATTAAAATTGAACACCTTTTAGGATCACTGACACTGACCCTTTGCAATTTATATATACACAATGATACTGTCAGACATAACTTTCTCTAAACGTATTGCATTCCTGATGTTTCAAAATGTGGTTCCATGTGTGCTGGTCTTTTACCTGCCTTGTGGGCTCTACTGGGTGAGCCACATTACATTGCTACTGCCATATGAGCGGTATTGTGTCTGTACTGCCATGTGTGTTATGGCACTGTATCTCTTGAACTACAACACAGACATTTCCTGTCCAGTAGCACCTGGTGTACTGCTGTAATATAATTTTTGTTTAATAATTTGGTTGTATGTTTCTTCTGTATTTATACACTGAACAGTACCAATTCTTCTCTCTAACCTTTTCATTCTTGTGGTGTTTGGGTTTTGGTTTGGGGTTCACCAGTGCTTCTGAAGACAGACAGTTCTGATAAAGTACAAATGTCAAGATGTACTTTGCAGTCCATTTTGATACATGGGATGTGGGGCAGTGAACAGCACTCATTATTTGCAAATTAAAGTATTTTCAGCCAGTTGGTAGTCATATTTGCTAACGTAGTGTGTTTCTGGTGTCAGCTTGACTGCAGAATTCCTGTCACAACCACTGTAATGTGGTGACATGACTGTTCTAGAATTGGTTCACTTCCCAGCTGACAGTTTGTTGTATATAATTGTTGTTCATTCACTGCTGCAAATATTTGTCCATCTACTTTGATCAGTTTTGACAGCTGCAGGACATTCTCTGTGTAACATAAAACATATAAATTTTATACCTGTACATTAACAGATGATGCTGCCATTTGGATTCCGTAGATATGTGTGATGTATGTGTGTAATGGAGATATTGCATTATAAGGAAGTTTGTGATACTTTGTCACATGTGATGTGGAATTACTGCAGTAGTGAAATTAATATAATGAACTGAAGAGGGAGACAGGAAATAAATACAGAATGTCTGTGAGGAAACCTAGAAACCAACCAACTTGATATCCAACAACAAATTAAGATGATATTAAAGGAAGTGTTGTTGAGGATATTAAATATTCATTGATTCATGATTGTGCCTGATTTGGTGGCAGACTTCATTATTGTTGGCAGTGGTTCATCCTAGGCTCCTAGCAAAAAAAGACTCAGTAAATTCTTAGTTCTTTCAAGTGGATAGTGAAGTAGGAAGTGTTCAAGAACTAAAGTGACAGGTTCATGTCTAAAATCTGATTTTGTATGTATTCTTGGCTCCATTTATCATTCACATTTTCAAAAGTTGCAGAAAATTTTATGAACTTTACCTAACTCTAACTAAATACAGTACAACGTAACAAACACAACATTATCAAAACCACAGAGCTAAACAAAAAGAAATAATTTTACACACACACACACACACACACACACCTGTTATCTGGATCACCAATTATTTGGATCATTTTGGCCCTTTAGGTAAACATTTTCTTACTGTAACTGTACTGCATCTTTTTATGCCTTACATTTTTTCCCCCAGTTTTCAAATATATATATATATATATATATATATATATATATATATATATATATACATATAAGGAATTATGTATTAATGTTTTATTTGTACTTAAGCAAATATGTAACCTAAACCAGCCATTTGTAGAAAAATTTTTCCACGTCAAACTTCCAGTGTAGCCTGTTTTCAAAGAAAAATCCAGTTATCTGGATTTTCTGCATATCTGGATATCTCGCCATCACAATTAATCCAGATAAGTGGAGTTCTACTGTATATGTAACAAACTGTTGTAAGGTGTAAAGGCTCACTACCACATTGAATTGTTGTATGATGCAAAGTTGCTTGTACTCCTTTACATTTTTATAATGGTGATGGCTTTAGTATAAAGCCAAAACATGTTGCTAATTGGTGTGAGCATAAGACATTTGTTTGCCAGCAAAGTTGTATGGACCGAGTGAAAAAGGTACTTCTCCTTCCAGTTGGTTGGTTGGTTGTTAAGTCAGTTAGTTGCTTGGTTGGTTTGAGATCATCACGAGGGTTAATGCGAAGATTACTGTCTTCTGGGATGTGACGAAAGGCACGAATGTTTCGGAGCAATATACTGCTTACATCTTCAAGGCGGAAGACAGACTGCTCTTCCAGCAGTCAGTTAGAAGCAGCAGTGTGCTCTAAACATAGGTGAATTTCTTTGAGACAGCACAGGGTTGCATCCCTGAGGATGGAATTATTCATAGTCACCGCTGTGAGAGCATATGATATGCAATAGATAATTACCTGCCAGTACCACACGGATATGGAACCAACCCATTTGTGTAAAACCATGCCTCTCGCTACAAATGCAGTAGGCGCCTGTTGAATACCATAAGATGTGTTAACAATAGCGAGTGTCTGGAATAGTGACATTTGTAATAAAGCGTGTGTGCGGTACATGACACATGAGGTTTGTTGCGCAAACAATGAGGTTACCGAACTCTGGTCTGCTGGAAAACGCGACTGTGCATAATTGTGTTCCCGTCTGGGTCTCATTGCCTTCACGCTAAGGCGTGATAACTTCCCCCACCACTCCTTCCACATACACACAGAGTCTCTTTCGTGATAAATTAGGTACACAGCATGGGAAATGGAAACCATTACATTATGGCGCGTATCGGCAGATGCAAGCATACGCTCTGCCTCTCTATATTAGCTTCGGTGTCGTAGAAAAATTGCTATAAATACGATTTATTCATTGGAAAAGTACTTTCTTAATACTCTTTTTAGCCCACTATCTTTCCAAAGTAGATAAAACATAACGTAGGCGTATGAGATCGCCATACTGTCTATATTTCTTTTACTCGCATATCAAGTTTTGTGCCAGGTGACCAATAGTTGACGGGTGTTTAACGAAACCCGTTGCCAACATTCGCTGTGTCACTGGTAAGCACCCCAGCGCTGCACTTCTTAATTTCGTACCGCGAGAGTAAAAGACACGATGGACGAGCGAATTTGCGTGGTGGAAGCGATATTAGTGCACGTATTTTATGTTTTGTTGACCGTGCATCTCTTTATAATCTTGTAAATAGAGCCAACTTGGTGCACAATTTTTTCTTAGTATATTTACATTTATTAATCTCTACATGTTTCGGGC
>JGI20166J26741_11453029_pt1 | contig 13442 bp, 11 predicted proteins | sample TergutCu122P5_FD_26741 | JGI IMG/M metagenome (IMG submission 26741)
AAGAACTTGCCCAGGATGCAGTGTACCAGAGCCATACCAGTCGCCTGACTGAGCTCTGGTCTCTGCCCAAACCGGCCCAAGGGCTGAATACTAATAATAAAAATAATAAATAACATATATACGATGGGGGACCCAAAAATTCCCCGAATTATTAAAAGAATATATTTTAAAACATTCATAAGAGTTTGAAACTTTAAGTCCCCTTCAAAGAACTGCCCCCAATGACTGGATGCAGCGATCCCAGCGCCTCTCCCACTGCTGGAAACATTGTTAAAAATCTTCAACAGAAATGCTGTCAGCAACTGCCAGCGATTCTCCTTGAACCTCTGCAACATCAGCAAAACACCTCCCTTTTGGCCAAAAACAAAATGGTGATTTTGATCCCCCCCCCAATCACCTGACCTCGCTCCTTGTGACTTTCTATTGTTCCCAGGGACGAATCAGGATTTGAAAAGTAGGGGTTTTGCTGATGTGGCAGAGGTTCAACGAGAATTGCTGGCGGCCGTTGACAGCATTTCCATTGAAGGTTTTAGACAATGTTTCCAGCAGTGGGAGCGGTGCTGGGATTGCTGCATCTGGTCACTGGGGGGCAGTACTTTGAAGATGACTGAAGTTTCAAACTTGTACGAATGTTTTAAATAAATTTTTTAACAATTCCAGGAATATTTGGGTCCTCCTTCATACATATATATGCTATGTGCTTGTCTGAGAATGAGTATTATGAATTGAATGGAGATTTGATGAGTCACTGAAATGCATTTCATGTTTTTGATTGTATTGTTATTGTTTTGAAGATTTTCTTGGTGTTGCATACTGTATGCATTTTAGATACAGCTGCAACTTTTATACAAGATGTTTTTGTCTCTGGTAATGAAGACTGTGTGAGAAACACCCAGAAATGTATTTACTCTGTGAAGTGGTCCTCGTGATGAATTTGATTGTATGGAACTTATTTATGCAATAAAATTTTTTTTTTTTAATGGCAGGTACATTGATTATTTATCATTGACCTATGCGACCAATAAAAACAGAAAATTAAAAGTTCCATTATAAATACTACACTCAGCAAGAGAAAAAAAACATTCAAAATAGACATAGGGCTCCTAATAATGAGTAGTCACAGAAATAGAAGGGAAAAAGTCAGTTCTCCATCATTTTTGTCCTGGCCTCCCAGGTGCAAAGTAGATCCACCTCTTAGTGGTGCACCCTGGGCAACGTTTCTGATGGCTAAGTGATCTACAACTCTGGCAGAGCGATCTAACAAGTCAATTTAGCAATGAAAATATTGTATATCAAGTTTTGGAGGTTGTGTCTATTTTGTCTTGTGTGTCAGGTTTAAGTTTTTGTGATGGGTGCCAAGTTGGTCAACCTGCTACAAAAATTTTCATTTAGTCTGGGTATACTTTCCAAAAGTGAACAACTTCCCTGGCAATGTTGGCATTAACTCTGCTTGATTGTTTTTGTCCAGTTATAAGCATACATTCTTCTCCCTAAGCCAGAGATTCTTTTAGAGGCCTACTTCTCTTTTCCTGACATGCAAATTGATTGACATTTCTATCTGAATTCCAGCACTGTGGATGGTTGTTGCAGGCTTAAACATTACACACCACTGAAGTGTAATGTACCTAAGCAAGGTAGTATTATTCATGTCTACTGGAATCAAAGTATCAGCATCTGCAAATGGCATTATTGGCATGCTCCACCCCGACACGGTGTTCACTACTGCCATAAAAGTTACCGCTAGGTAATTATTTTATCATCACCACCACCACCATCACCTTTCCAGAACTTTCTGCTTCATAGTTAATGCAGTTATATCAGAATGTTCCTCCAACACTAATGTATTACACAGATCAGTGAAAACCTAACTACAGATGCAGTTTTCAAATTTTTCCAATGTACTGCCAGACCGTTTGGCATATCTAGATGCACAGGGAAGGACACTGAAAAGGATCTTCATTAAATGAGGTGGGTGGGGCAATGTGCATTTCATTCAAATGGCTCAAGACATCGACCAGTTCTTAGCCTGTGTGAACACAAGACATGGTGCACGCTAGAGTTCTATGCATGTAAGGCATGCAATAAAGATACTATGCTAAGGATCAGTAAAAGACATCTTACATTTGCTGCAACTACTACTTCTTCTTCAATTGGCGCTGCAACCCTTGTGGGTTTTGGCCTGCTCAACTATCGTTGAGTATTCTCAGCAGGAAGGTTTTTACAGAGTGCAGTTGCCAGCAGCATGTCAAACCCCCAACCTGGAGGACCAGTGATTAGAACGTTCCAACTCCCACCACCAGGTGTCCCGCATGCCTGAAACAACGCGAGCGAATCCCAGCAGCGGAAGGGTGAGAAATGACCGAGAATTTTGCCGAAAGTGGTGCCTTCATCACTTTTGGGTTCTTTTACATGCTGTAAATTTACGACACGGGACCAATGGCTTTACTTCTCCTCCAAAGGAAGGCGTGCTGAGGATTTTTTCGCCTGAAAAATCTGGCGGCTTCGGCCAGGTTTGAACCCGCGAACTCGGGTACCAGAGGCCAGCACGCTTACCTCTAGACCAACAAAGCCGCTTCACTGCTGCTGCTACTACTACTAAAGAAGAGAAAGAGGATCCTGCTCTGTGATGTTGTAGAAAATGTTCTACTCTTGTTCATGAAAATGTTCATAGTGCACATGACTATGTGGTGACAGGCTCTTGCTATCAATGAACACAACCTACTGGAAATCCTACTTTACCATATATTTGCAAAATCAGTTTTCTGTAAATTAATGAACTATACAATTTTCTTCTTCTAGAAGAAAAGCAAATGACTCATTCTGTAGGCAGCTAGATAATTTGTCAGTGTACACTATCTATACCTAGGTGATTTTCATGTTTGGCACTGTTCATCTTAAAAAGATATATGAAATAAGTGTTCACAGTTAAGTGTACTGGGTGATACAGTGTTAGATGTGATTACCCACATTTCATCCATGGCTATTTCATGTGCAGGTTATCACATTCACAGCGGTGCCAGTTGTTCTTTGGACAAGTGATGAGGGATGCAGCTTGATGCAGTCCTGCATATCCTAAGGATATCTTTCAGGATGTATGCAACATACATCAGTCTCAGCTGCCAGTTATTGTGCAAATGTCCCAGATAAAAACAAGAAGGGCTGTACAAGAACCAAATGCATTCTGTAAATTGCTCTAGATGTCCAATAAACTTTACCCAAACACAACTCAAATATCAAAATATAGTCAAATGTGTCAGGTAGTTGAGGATGGAAGCATGACAGCCTTGATACTTTCATTGTATACAGACCTGGCACCACAAACTGAAATTGACCCAAAAATGTGTAAGCCCCACCAATACCAAATTTTGCTGAAATCAATAAGGGTCTTTGGTACTGAAAAATGCAGCATGACTGACCAGTTTTTTGCTGCTTGTTCAAGGAATGCACAATAATGTCAGGCATTTCGATAAGATACACTACGTAAGTAAATCCACAAGGATGTGTAGGAAAACTCTAATTAAATAATAGTACTTTGTATGTTTTTGTACATTTATTTGTTTTTTCTGACATTCTTATTTCAGAGGTATGAATCTTGAGCTGTGTGTGGCACCAATACCAGGCCTACCATGCTTCACAGGCTTGTAGGTAACACTAAATTCACCCAGGTAGTGGCCTATCATCTCTGGCTGAAACATAAAATAAGACTGCAGTTAAAGAAAATGATTGATGTCAGTAATAAATGAAATTAGTTTCATATCTTAATCAACTGAAAAGCTGCATGCAGTCCCTAAATTTAATATGCTCTTTGTCAATGCAATTATGATGTTAGTGTCGTGATTTTGTCTAGCATTCCAGCAATGATACACGACCATATATCTAGCTTCCTCTGCACCTACTTCAGAATGACCTCACTTTTTAACAGCACTTTAATTATCAGCAGTAGCACAGACAATAGGCTAACGAGTCCCATTCAATTGCAGTCCTTCCTGTCTTCCTTGGACCCTCTTAACTGCAAATTCTAAAGCAACTTTGAAACTCAGTTTAAACACCCAATATTCCCTTAACAAAATGACATAAGAATTTTTCTCATACCTTCACTTCCACTTGATTGAAAGTCTTGCCATTATAAACACCCACAATGCTGCCAACCATTTCGGGAACTATGATCATGTTGCGAAGATGGGTTTTTACAATTTCAGGTTTTTCATTAGGAGGGGCTTCCTTTTTGGCTTTCCTCAATTTCTTAACTAGTGCCATAGGCTTGCGCTTAAGGCCTCTACGAAAACGGCGTCGAGCACGGGCATGCATCAACTCCATCAGCTGTTCTCTAGAAGCACAATGAAACAATATTACCTAACACATCCACATATTACCACTAGTACATAAATTCATAGTTTCTTATCCATTCCCTAAACATACCGAACTGCAACTTACTGATACACAAGTCTGAAATGTTAACCTAATGCGTAACATGCTACTACTTAAACAGTACTGAGATAGACAAGTGATGTAATATTTTACAAAAATATATTCAATATTTTACACACGCTCTACTGCAAAACTGCATACGACTTACAATTTAAATAACACTACACAAAGTTTTACTCCTTAACACTTGCACAACAAAATCAATAAAATTAAAACCACAAAGGACTCTGGCTACAAAGGTCCTGTGCTTCATGACTGTCTTAACAGAAAGCACATTAAGATAAAGAGCTTCTCACCATTGTCCGTAAGGCTATGAAAAGCCTACCTTCAGGTAGAATCGTTCTCTAGTGTTTTTAATGAACAGATGAATGGCACTGCACAATCGACAATCAGAAAGCCCAACACCGAATAATCCACATGCCGTGGTTGCAACTCCTACTACTTACGCCGGCATATCCAACAATTGGTCCAGGTCCACTCCACGAAAAGTAAACTTCCTGAAGGTCCTCTTCTTCTTCTGAGTTTCTTCTTGCTAAAAATTCCAAATATAACAGTTTACATTCCATTGCAATTCCAAGCGGTCAAGATAAACAACTTTTCTAAACATATGGAGCAACTCGTGCTATAAAATAAGTTTGCCAGTTTAAATAATCATCTAAAGGTCAAAAATCGATGCTTATAATTTTTAAATTAAAACAGATGCTCTGGATAATTCTAAATTTTCTCCCCCTTAACTCCCATCTTACCTCTGCCATTTTCACATGTATATTTCGTCAAGAAGCAGGTTAACAACACTTCCTATGTTTTATCTGTGATTCGGGTAACTCATGTACAGTAATCTGTGCTCATGTATCTCTGATCCATGTGAGCTCTGGCACTGGTTCCGGCGCCAAAAGTGTGATCTCACATCGACGGAAATCAAACGCTCTTTGTCATCCATTGAATGTACAACTACATACCATTCACCAAGTTGCATTTGAAATAAATTGAATAATATCACAGAACGCTTAATATTTGCTTCTATTTTAAATTTCTGCCACATGTTCAGCCTTAAAAACGCTGTCAGGGAGAACATTTAATAATATCAAAAAGAGGTGAATGAACGAACAAAACATTAAAATAAACATGAGAGAAGTAAGACTTTCGAACCTCATAAAACATAACTGATGCAATATATTCAAACTGATATTAAGCATTTCAAATAGAGTATTTGAAACGTGGTACAGGAATTCGACTTTCTGTTTCGGATTGTGGCACATATCCATATTGTGTTAAACATACATTACTCCTTAAGAAACTACACTGGGAAATATCCAACAGATTCGAAAAGTTACAATGAACCTTCGAATTCCAACACTCCTAAACGTGGTTCAATTTGGCTCGTTAAATGTTAAAATTGACATTAAAATTGTCACAAGAATATGTAGAATGTGCCAAAGAGTTTTGTTAATGCTTTTTCTTGTGTGGTAATTATATATAATGTTTCAGTTATTGCGTATTATTCCATCAGAAAATGAATATCATTATCCCATAAATTATTGATTACCGACGTTATGTTTCATTTTGAACTAACAAAGTGTACATAATACAATTCTGCTGTCGTAAATTTCTTTATGCTAGATGCTGACTTTTGTTGTGGCGTGCTTATATATACTAAAAAAATATGGCACATAAGATAAATATTTTATTCATTTACTCTTTCCCCTGTCTTCGGTGATATCATGGTCTCCGTATTTTCTCACTTCCCTCAATTTCGCTTCATATTCACATTTACTAACATTTATTAACTTTTGTTTTGTTTTGTTCTTTATTCTTAGGCGTTTTTCTTTAGTTTCACGTTAAATTGTCCTAATAATTAGCGTATGTAGTAAGCCATCAGCATACAGATAACAATTTGTTGGTTGCTGTAATCTTGCACTTGTTGCTAGAATTACATGATCTGTTAGTAATCCGTGGGGCGACCCAAATGCATGTAATCCGTGGCACTTTACTGTGATACATGCTTTGTCCAACATACGGAGAAGGCACTCTTCTGTGTCAGAATTTCACATTTATGAATGGGTCAGATGATGCTAAATTGAGGAGGCAGAGTCGTGAAATTTGATATGCATACCATTTACTTAGCGTAACTTTTATATTCTATTTACTGACACCCTTCAGTAATATGTGTCCTGTGTATTGTGTGTGTTGGTGCTGACTATTGCATTATCTTCCTAGCTGACACATCTTGCCATTTGTAGATGGTTGTATTCATTGCATTTCCTGTTTTCATAGTGGGGACTGTTGCACTTACTTGGTTTTCCTTGTCGCACTCCCAGGCTACTTGTTGACGCGTGTTTAATTTCTTTCATTGTATTTTGCTCGCTAGTTGGTTCTATCGCGAACAAGTACAGCAAAAGTACAACAAAAGTGCAAGAGGGGAAAAAACAGTGAAGAATATGGAAACGTGTGCATATAATACAGGATACTATGAATGGCCATGTGTTAGGATGACACTGAGGATAATGCAATAGTTGACATCGAAACGTGTCAGTAGGTGTAAGTGGTTTTGTAAGCACAAGAAAATACTAAAGGTTGGATAGTAGTCAGTTTTGTTACCGATTGATGCTTTGAGACACAAACTAGTACCAACGATCTGCGTGTGGAATCGTTAGTATCGGCCTTGGCGTGTTAGTTAGGTAATCTCAGTACACAGATGGCAGGGCAGTCACGTTGCTAATTTTCATCATTGACTTTCTTATCTGTATACTAGATGATCTGTGCTTTGTAGAGTGTTCGAAATTCTTGATCTGTGTTTTTGAGTTTGTTAGTGGTCGTATATTGTCTGTATTAGTTGTGGTCGTCGTGCTTAGAAAAAGAAAGCGAAGAAAATGGTAGTATCCATTGTGTTAGGAATTCGAGTGTCTCCCAATTCTTTTCAGCGAGTGACAGTGCGCAATGTTAGTTTAGAAAGTAAAGTTGAACAGTTAAAATTGGAAGCTTCAAAGACAGTAAATTTGTCGAGACATTTTATAGGTAATGTTTGAGAAGACATATATCTACAACGTTGTGGCATGCCTTGACATTTGTTGTCATCATGTATATACATCTTGTTTGGCAACAGCGCTAATGTGAGCACTTAACAGAATACGCACAAATATTTAATAATATGGACCGAACCATTCGGTTCTATGGTCGGACTACAGCTTGGTATTCAGAGTTTGTAGTTTTCTAAACACATTTTTGTCAGGTACTGATCATCTCGGGCTTACGTGATCGAAGCAAGAATATGAAATTACTTTTCGTGATCCGTAAGCTTATTCATTTGTGTTTGGCGTGAGTAAGAATTGCCACAGTGGTGGAATGAAGTTGTGCCTGTGTATGAAGGGGCTTTACAACTGGATTTAGTAATTATCAGGGAATAACAGTAAGAGTTCAAGTTTTCTGGGATATGAGGATTTGTTGGTAAGTGAGTGGTTCACCACGTATCAAAGGATTGTATAGCCTTTATCTTTAAGGGCCAAGCAGTCCAAGAAGAATGACACTTCAATATGAAGGAAATATGATCCTCTGCAGTGTTAGGAACTACTTGCCAAATGACACATTGTCACATCCCCCTAAATTCTTGCTGAGGAATATCAGTGTATTTGCCCACATAACAAAATTTTATTCAACATTCATCTATCAAGGTGAACTCCATATGGAGGTGAAATATTGTGCAGTGTTGTTCATTCAGATTCTGACAGTGGCATATAACGTTTGGAACCATTTACTAAATGGATTTTGTTACTTTAGTGGAAAATAATAGTAAAGATTGGGTGAAACAGTATGTTTTATGGCCAGAATCCATGATAATCTTATCACTAAGTTGCATGTTCATTCCATCTTGTAGAACACAACCCCAGAGTTTGGGGTAGGTATTTGTTTTTGCTAAAGGACCCTCTAGGCCCTTATGTATGTGATGTCATGTAGTGTTACAGACATAATTGTCTTTGCAGAACTCATTTACTGTGGAAATATTTTAGAAGATGATTCAACGCTCAGGTCATGTGGGCTGAAGTCTGGTGTGATGGTTCATGTATTGAAGAAGAAAGAGAAGGGTTTGTATTTTTATGATTGCATACAATTGAATACATTTTATTTTTGATTGAGATGACCTAATATTGCTGTAAAACAATGTGATATGTGTAGAAATTGAAAGCTATCTTGCTGAAATTTATAATTATCATTTGATGTATTAGCATGTTTCTGTAAATATTCTGTTGCATACGCGGTAATAGTGTGTCTTGTTTCTTATGTTTTTGTCTCCATAACATAAGTTTACATAATGTTTCAGCCAAACAGACAGATTAGACATCATGGATGCAAATAAATGCTAATAGTAATACTAATACTGGTGTGCTTTACCAGTATGGACTATGTGTGCATGGTCAAGCATTCACATTTCCTTATTTTCCAATTTGTGTGTTGGAGCTGGGTACCGTTGTACACATGGAATTACAATTTTTCATTTCCTTATAAAAGGTTTGTAGTATTATTGCATCTGTAAGTAGTCATGATGCACTTTTCTTCTCTGTCATTGTTTGAGATATACAGTTGGTTGTCTTTCCCATAGTTATAGCATTTCTTCCAACCGATAAAATTAACTTGTAATTTCGGTGTACTGTGTTTGAATTTCATTGGTGTGGTACCAGTGCCGATGAACGCTGAAGTTCAAACATCCTGCAGAGGATGGAATGTCTTTAACCCTTGAATTACTGAGCAGTTAAACTTCCAACTTCTACAGTACTGGGTACATTTTATGGCCACATTTTTTTATTTATTTTCTCAACTTTCTTTTCAAAGTTTATTTCTTAGACTCAAAGCAAAAAAAAAAAATCCCCTATGCAAATTTGTCATTTCTCCTTTAACTATTATAGAATGAAATGCCTAAAATATTTGGGAACTAACAAATACAGTTTAGAACAGAAATGTGAATGAAATTATGTGTGTGAGGATTGTTCCTGGCAACTGTTGCTTGTTACTTGAATTGTCGTAATAGAGTGGTCCTTGTACACCTGTTTTGAGCACTGGCAACATTTCCAGTCTGTTGCTTTGTCCTTGACTGTGGGAAAAACAGAACTAACACGGGTATGGAATGGTCCAGTCAGATTTGAAAAAAATGTAGTGTACGAAATAAAATATATACTTTCTACATAATGATAATTTTTTGTCAAGGGGACTTCAGAGAACAAATAGAAATACTTGTAAGATTGTTACTCTATACCACTGAGAACTGTTGAAGAAAAGGCCAAGCTTGGGTATATTTTCTATGCAGACAGTAACCTAAGGGTTAAATAATATACAGATGACTCAGTGAAGAATATCTCTTCCCTGACTCAACGAAGAATATTTCCACCTTACAACTCCCACTGCCAACAATACTATCCACACTGTTCCCAAAATCAACTGACACTTCCCACCTCACTGCTCCTTGATGCACACTTCCGTGGCCATCTTCTCCTTGCTATGCCAAGTTTAGCCTGTTAGATTGCAGTGTCCACACCCATTTTCCACTGCTGTGGAGACATGTCTGCTCTCCACTGCTGCTTAGATTTAGACTTCATTGACCTACTTTCTGAGTATAACAATAAAATTGAAGGCAGTTAATTTTAGAAACGAAAGCTAATTCCATGTCTCTTCACTCATAGATATTCCTTTGCCTGCCCGCTCAATGACAGAAGCAGAAATTCAAGAACTGGTGATGGCATTTCGCACATTTACAAGGCACCCTAGTTACCGAAGTGCTCTGCATGTGAGTTGGTTAATTAGTTTGTCAGTAGCATTTTAATCTTTAATGTACAAGGGATTTAATTCTCAAAGCAGCTGCTGATGGCCAGGGTACTTTTTGCTTTAAATGCCCATTTTCACACCTGTGATGTTATCCGTTGTTCATACATTTTTAAAGCTTTCCTCCAAAGAAATAAAACTGTTACTGTTAACAAGTGGTTTGTAGCCAGCACATGCTTTGTTGATTTTAAATTGGCCTTTATGCATTAAAAGGTTCCTGTACACTGGATTACAATGCTGTGTAGCAGTGTGGGAGTTGGAAAATGTGTACAGGTGGGTCTCTTGTTACATGATTTCTTTTTGTGCAATTTCGATTTAATGCAACTTGAAAATTTACACCACTTTTTGAATTTACATTAGTCTTAAGTTCAACGCAATTTGGCGTAGACTATATGTGATAATTTTTGTTTTAACATAATGTAGCATACACGATCCATGGTTGCTCTTGTCTTATGTCGGAGGCTAGCAGAAATTAACATCACTGTCACACTATCAGTGAGACATATGGATTGATTACGTTAGTGATATAATAACATGGCTCATCTAGTTTCTTCTTCTACTGCATTGGCTTTTCTTGCTGACGTGAATAAGAAATGTAAATCTACATAACCTAATGCTATCCAAGTGCAAAATTGTTGAATGACAGTCCATATTGAAGACAAACTAGATGTAATAAGTCAACTTCAAAAGGGTGAATGTATTTTTGACATATGGCATAATGTTAGATTCGCTCATAGTGGCTTACATACAATATATGAAGACGCTGACAGATTTACAGAAATTGCTAAGTCAGGACCTGAAGTGTTTGTGTTGCAAGTCTGCCACAGGATTATCAGAATTAACCATACCAGAAACTACGAATGTGAATCTCTTTACAATTTTATTGCATTAGAAATAAAAATATATATTGTATAGAAATATATGTATACTGTACATACAGTACATAATTATATACTCTGCAGGTCTGTATGTCCACGAGTGGTGCGGTCATACACTATATAGGATGAGGTTGTCAATCCCCTAACCCCTAGGAAATACACTGTTTTAAATGGGAATTCTGCGTTCAATTTTCATGGTTTAGATTTTTGTGGCGTTTTTCAGGAATGTATCCCTGGCGTAAAACGAGACCTGCCTGTATAACGTTTTATATCAATCTTGTCACCAAAGCAGTTGAATATTTGATATTTATTGTTCTTATCAGAAAACATTTGAGATATGTTTTGGTCAAATGGCATTGTGAGATTTGAGGTTCTTGGTGGTGGTTATGAAGATTGGCTGTCTGCTGGGATGTTATGCCATTGTAGTCTTGTAGGTGTGAACTGACATTTCAGAGGAACCTGTTACCTCCAACTCCTTTACCAGAGTACACAGCATTACATCCAAATGGCATTGTATCTTTCATTACTTTATATAAAATATTTCTTTGTTCAAATGTGTATTCTTTAACAGAAGCATGTGTCTTGGATATGGAAAATTGCATTTACAAAAATTTGTTCAGTGCAACGTGTGGAAACAATTTATCTTATATAGAATTTTGGATTTTTCTTGGAACTCAACTGGCCACTTAAATTTTATGACCATTTCTGTAATCATAAATTAAGATAAAATGTGTAGTAATTTTTAAGACCGACGACATAGTATTAAAATCATTGTTTTCGTAATTCTTCATCAAACTGAAGGAAAGTAAAGTATCTCTATGAAGGGAGGAAATTGATCATAAATGGTTATGTTTCAGAACATAGCTCTACAGGCTGGATTTTGCTTTTGATGCAAGGTGTGCATGTTAAAATTGTTGTCTGTTTCAGCGTCTTAGTCGACCAGAGGTATTAGAGAATATTATGATGGCAACACCTGGGCTTAGTGAAGATCCAGTTGCAATATCAATTATTCAAGATCCAGAATTGCTTGTTCATATGGAGAATGCAGACACTGTAAGAAGGTAAATAATTAGAGGTTGTTTCAGGAATATATGCTTTCACTTATTATATAATACTGGCATGGTATACACACTACTTCTGTATTAAATAGTTTTCTTGTCTCTGTAAGTGATGTGTCTTCAGGTGTAGAAGATGAGGACAGTCCATATACAGAACAAATCTGTAAATACTGTATTTGTCAAACAGAAATCATTGGTATGCTGCAGATCATGCATATAATGTTGTATGTACTCATATGAGAAGAAACTACTGAATTTCAGTGTTTTAAATGTAAAATTGGCCTGTGTATTCATGTAATTAACTTATATGAATCAGTGTACTATCAGTATGTGAAGGAAAACATATTCAATAATGTCATTGCTGTACATTTGTGTTCATATACATATATTTTGTTTTGTTTCAGGAATCTGTTTAAGTTACTAAAGAAGAGATATATGCAATACCAAGAAATAGTAATGTAGAATTTGACAGTGGCATTACTTTCAGATATTTGAACAGGAACAGTTTAATTATTAGTTAAAATACATTTGATATAGGTTAAACTGAGTAATAGTGTATATGTGATTACATGAATATGGCTACAGTATAAAGTCACATCATATCTATCTGTAAGGTACTGTATTTCTTTTTCAGAATTGCTGAACTCCATCCATCCCTTGCTGAAGCAGCAAATCACATAGCAGCTGCAGTTCACGAAGAAGCTGCAACTGGAAATGCTACCAGTCAAGCATCATCATCTGGATATTCATATTCACTAGATGCCCTTAGTGACGAAGAAGAGATGGATTCCTCTCAGGTGAGTGGGAGACCAAGAAAATTTCTCTTTGAATTTTGTTTTCATATAATTCATGACCATTACTTTTTGCCTCTCTCCTTCTCCATTCAATGAATGTTGTAATTACAGTGGATATTTCTCTTCGTCATTGTGTACTTTGGTATGTGTTCATAGTAGTAACTGAGGTGAAGAAATATTGAGACGTACTTTTACTGACACACACTTTATACTTCAGTATTAGGGTGTTTCCTGTAAGTTTCATATAACAGTATTCAAAATTCAACCGTACAACCTCTCATTTTAACGAAGGAGGTATTAAAATATAAGTTACATGAAGTAAAAAGTGCTGTTGGTGTGGGAAATAGTAGCTATATTGCTAATTTAGTATTAAGGTTTTCAAATTAAGGGTGATGGGGCTGGGCATGTAGCATGCATGCATTTTTGTTAGCAAACCACCCGAAGCGGAGAGATTAAGCAGGAAGCTTAGGTGCGTG
>JGI20166J26741_11453140_pt1 | contig 13440 bp, 7 predicted proteins | sample TergutCu122P5_FD_26741 | JGI IMG/M metagenome (IMG submission 26741)
AGCTGCACGCACTTTTTGCCGGCAAAAAGTGCGCCCGTATTGGTAACTCGCACCCGCAGCGTCAGCTCGGTGGCTGCGGGCAGAGTCGGTTTCGAGTTGAGCGTCGCGTCCATCGCCAGATCCGAATTTGCCTCCGACTCCGTCGACGCTGCCACTGGCCTCGCCTCAGCTGCGGCTCCCTCTGACTCCGATGGGGATGCTGCTTCCGATCCCGCGTTCGCAAGTCCGGTGTCTTCTGCCACGTCCCAACTGGCTCCTATCAACTGGATAGAAAAATCGCTGTAGCTCAGACCAAAGCCAAAGGGGTACCTTGGCGCCACGCCAAAGCTGTCAAAATAACGATAGCCCACGTAGATGTCCTCGCGATACAGTTCCTCGCGGCTGGCGCCTTTCAGATAGCTGAACTCCAGCGCTCCGGGCCAGTCCGCGTAGGACCAGGGCCAGCTGGCAGTCAGACAACCGGAGGGTGTGGCCGCGCCGGTCAACAGGTCGGCTAGGGCGTTGCCGCCTTCCATGCCCTGTTGGCAGAAAAATAAGACGGCCCGGATTCCGGGGATCTCATCCAGTGGCCGCAGATCCAGAGCGCCGCTGGCATTGATAATCAGGATAGTCTGCCGATAATAACCGGCCACCAGTTGCAGATTGGCGATCTCAGCCGCGGCCAGACCAAAACCCTGACCGTCCAGGCGGCGATCCGCACATTCGCCGGCCTGACGGGCAATTACGTAAATGCAGGTATCAGCGGGGGCGGCGGCCAGGTCTGCGGCGCTGATCAGTCGGCCCACCGGGTATTGAAAGCTGTCCGCCATGATGTTGATGCGGGTATCCGGATCACTGCGCAACACCCGCCAGGCCAGCCGGCGGTAGGCCGCCTGGCGGCTGGCGGTCAGTAGCTGTTCGTATTCCCGCAGCCAGTCCGGGCTGGTTACCTCAAACCCGGCGGCTAGCAGGCCCTGTTCAATGGACACGGAGTAACGTTCGTTGACCTCGCCGCTGCCGGTGCCGCCCTTAATGGTGGTGGCCGCACCCGCGCCAAATAGGGCAATGGGCTGTGGTGTCAGCGGCAGCGCTCCCTCGTTTTTCAGCAGCACGATGCTTTCTGCCGCCGCTTGGCGGGCCAGCTGGCGGTGCTCCAGTTCCCGCGGGGAAACAGCATTGCTGGCTGTAGCATTGGTCAAAACCCGTGTCATCGATTGGCGACTCCACTTGCAGATCAGGCTGAGGCTCCCAGATGGAAGCTCAGTCAGTTTTGCTTCTAGCGTACAATATTACAGCAGGTAAATGAGGTGCTGACCGCCACGACGCCAGATTCTCAGGAGCGCGGTGGCCGTGCTTCAGGGTTTCCCAGGGGAGCAGGTATGACAGGCATGGAATTAGAACTGGGGATTGATCTGGGCGCCACCAATATCGCGGCCGCCCTGGTAGACGCCGATAACCAAATCGTGCAGCAGGCCAGCCTGCCCACCCAGCCGGAACGGCCTGCCGCGGAGATTCTGGCGGATATTGTGCGGTTAGCCGAGGGCCTGGTCCGGGACACCGGCCGGCGGGCGCAGGACATAGCGGCCATCGGTCTGGGCGTTCCGGGAATTGCCGATCCCCAAAGTGGCGTGGTCTACCTCTGCCCCAATCTAGGATGGCAGGACCTGCCGGTTAGAGAGCTATTGGCTGCCGGCTTCCAGCAGGTTGGCCTGGCAGCGCCGGTGTTTATTGCCAACGACGCCAATTGCGCGGCGTTGGCCGAGCTGTATCTGGGAGCTTTGCGCGGTTGTCAGAATGCTGTGCTGGTGACTTTGGGGTCCGGGATTGGCGGTGGTCTGATCGTCAACGGCCAGCTGCAGACCGGCGCGCATGGCGCAGCTGGTGAAGTCGGTCACATGGCGGTGGAGTTACATGGCCCGGACTGTCCCTGTGGCAGTACCGGCTGCTGGGAACGTTTTGCCTCCGCCCCGGCGTTGCGTCAACTGGCCGCTGAGCGGGGCCTGACGGCCGACACTTCGCTCTCTACTGATCGAAATCTGACGACTGGCGATCCGCTTTCCACTGCGCGCAATCTGACTTCTGCCGTCCAGCTCTCCACGGAGCAGATCATCGCCGCCGCCCAGGCCGGCGACCGCCAGGCTCAGCAAGTGTTTGCCGAGTACATCTACAATCTGGCCCGCGGGTTGGCCTCGATTATCAGTATGGTGGATCCGGAGGTGGTGGCGTTGGGTGGCGGGCTCTCCGCGGCCGGTGACTTTTTATTGACCGCCGTGCGGGACGAGCTGGCTTTGCAACTGCCTTTTCAGGGTTACCCGACAGCTGAGATTGTGCTAGCGACCCTGGGTAACGCCGGCGGCTTGGTTGGGGCGGCTCTCTATGCCCGACAGGAGCAGGATAAGCTGACTAAGAACTGATATAGTAGTTATTTCATTGAGCGTGGGCGATTGGCGCAGCGGTAGCGCAGGTGCTTTACACGCACAAGGTCAGCGGTTCAAATCCGTTATCGCCCACCATAGTTGTCCTGAAAATCTCCCGAAATGCAATGCGACAAGGAGAGACGAGTTTGCCAAAATTCCCAAAACTTCCGATTTTCATAAAGTTTTGGGAGTTTGACAAAAATGCCGTATCGCTCTAATCATCTAGAACCTGTCCTTATTCCAGGTTCTCATCTTGCCGCCCAGGCACTCCGAGGCCATCCAGTTGCGAATCACCTGTTTGGCCAGCTTTTCAAAGTCGCTCCAAGATGCAAAAGAATCATACGACCATGACCAAAGGATTCGTCGGCCTTTACGCCGTTTTGGATTCTGCGATAAAGGATGCGCTCGGACTGGATTAGGTATTGCCAAGGGCTTTTCCTGTTTTGTCAATACTCTATTGGAGGATGAAGTCATTTCTATTTCTGTTGACTCGTTCTGATTTCTGCCCAGCTCAGATCCTTCAGGGTTGTTAACACACGCTGTCGGTTTTTCACGAGCAGTTTGTTGTGATTCTTTTTGCCAGATACTTTTTGGATCCTTGACGGATTTACTGTCAACTTTCCCTACCGGTTTATGGTCCGAAAGCCGGAGCGTCAGTTTTCGCGCTTTTGCCCCGGTGAGATTAATGTAAAAGGACCTGTTGCTGAAAGTTATTTCTGCATCAAAAGCAACCAGACTCCTATCCTGTAATTCCTTTAAGAATAGAATCGCCTGCTGACGCAAGAAATTGCGTTCGGCTTTGCTTAGCCGATTATTGGACGCTGGCTCACCAATATTTTTATCAGCAAACTGCATGGACGCTCCTTGTCGTTAACCATGCAATTATGCCTAGTTACTAGTAAGCAATGTGTCCAGTATTTTGGACTCTACCCGAGAATGAAGCACTAATGTGCGCTTTTGTTACTCCTGATGCTGGTTTTGCGGCCAAATAACGCGTAGAAAGGAAACAAAAGCGCGCATTAGTAACATTTGGGCATTCACTCCAGCAGTGGTTAGGCTAATCTTTTTGTCTCTCAGTTGCTATCGCCCTTCGTAGCCTGCCAATAGCGGTGGAGCTCCTCGGTGGCCAGGGCAATTTTGGTAACGGCAAAATCCGGCCGGGTGGGGTAGATATAAAACGTATCATCGTTAGTGTTTAAGTCTACGCAGTCACCCTTTTTGAAATAGTCATATTCGATATGGCAAGCGTAGAGCTGAGACACCGGCCAGCTGACAGTAAAATCTTCACCCTGGCAGCGGCCGTTTAATTCAAAACCATTCATGTTATGGGTGAGCAAGCCTGGCTCCTCAAAAACCACAAAACGCTTGGCGTTGGGCAAAGACTCAATGCGCACGGCGGATTGAAAGCGATAATGTCCCGCCTCGACTTCCTGGCGGACATTCTGGCGCTGCCACTCATACCAGTCCGGAATATGCGAGAAGCGGTTTTCTGTGTTATGGGTCTCCGCACCCTGATCAGCGTCACGGCCAGTGGCGCCCTGATCAGCGTCACGGCCAGGCGTGTTCTGGGCCACCAGCTCGCCGGATTCGGTCATCTCCCAAACCGTGTGGCAGGCTGCGCAGCGGAGTAGATTGCCGCTGCTCTCCATCTGATATTCCGTCAAACAGCTGGGGCATTGGTAAAGCACCTTATGCAGGCCCTCAGCGCGATCCGGCTGGCTGACCTGGATGCCCTGCTTCTTTTGCCAGGCAAAATCATCGTAGACAAATTCCTGGCCCAACCGGGCGTTGATCTCTTCCACCGAGAGGCTCTGGGTCTCCTCTGCGGAAATCAGTTGCTTCATCACGGAGTTTACGGGTTTGACGCCGCGATTGCCCACATGCCAGAACGGGGAATTGACGTGATGGCCGTGGGCGATCAGCGTGACCACCGGCACGTTCATCCGCTTTACCATTTTTCCCACGGAGTCCGGCAGAGCTGACGCGGTACCGCAAAGTGAATAGCGGGCTTCCGGAAACAGCACCACGATCGTGCCCATGTTCCGGGCGATCAGCATGTTTTTAACCAGGGAAATGGAGTGGGTGAATTTGCGGTTGCCAATACAGCCAACATTGCGCAGCAACCATTCCCGGCCGATAAAACCGTCAATTGCCACCACATAATTGGCGCGATGCGGAAAAATGGCCCGGGACATATTCATAAAATCCATGAACGAATTGTGATTGCAGAGCAGAAAGTAGGGCGGCTGGAGGTCTTTGGGCACAGCACTCTTATCGATACGAGCGCGGTGCATCCAGGTTTTGGGAAAGCTGGCCAGCCAGATGATCAGTGTGAAAATTGGCCATTGGCGTTTGGGACGAACTCCCATGTTAAAGCGCTGGTATGTTCCTATCATTGTCCTCGGGTATCTGCTCGGGGATGGCATCAACTTGTGACCTCGACGAACTGCCCCGCGAGTTAGCCCGGCGAATTGGCCTTTGCCAGTTTACTGTATTCTGCGCTGTTACGCTATCACGCTGTTACGCTGTAGCGCGCTATCGCACTGCCAGGCTGTCGTACTGGCTCGCGCTGCCGCGCCGCCAAGCGCTGCCAAGCGTTGCCGCGCTGTTACGCCGCCAAGCTTTAGTGCGCACTGCCACATTGCCCGCCGGCCCTCGCATTCACGCACTGTCGCATGGCCCGCACTGTCACACGCTGTTACACAGCTTTATCCGGTGTTATATTACGTAATGCATAAACTCCCACCCGATCCGCCGGGGCGTCCTGCCTGGTCCGCCGGGGCGTCCTGCCTGGTCCATCGGGGCGTCCTACCCGGCCTGTCCGGGCAAAATTTTTTCAGTTGGGGAAAGGATTGATAGAAATGAGTTTAACCAGACGTCAATTTCTGGCCGGCTTGGGTGTAGCCGGTTTGGCTGCCACCGGTGCGGCGGCCAGCGCAGGCCTGGCAGCCTGCACACCGCAGGGTTCGACACCGGATACCGGCAACGGCGGCGGCAGTAGTGCGGGCAACGCCCCTCGCGTGTTAAACCCCCAGGATTACAGCTATACCACCAACAGCATTACCGACTTTGCCAACAGCGCCTTCTTCAAACCCTGGCAATATGGCTCGCATACCATTGGTAACCGTATGGTCAAGTCTGCCGCTTTTCAGCTGGCTTTTATGCGCAACAACAAAGACGAGTACATTTCCTACTATCAGCGGATGGCCGAAGGCGGCGTGGAACTGATCTGGATTGAGGACTGCGCCAATCTTTGGGAGTTTACCAACAGCCCGATGAAGCAGCCCTTTGAAAACTACGACATGGCCGGTCTGCTGGCCGCCCTGCACGGGGCCGGTGCCAAAGTCGTTGGCTACCAATTTGACACCATGGGTTCGCCGGTGGGACCGCTGACCTTTACCGCGCCCTTCCTGGGCGACTATAGCACCGAAGACGTAAAAAACTGGGTGCAGGTAATCATTGGCATCGGCAAGAAGTTGAAGGATACCGGGTTTGACGCCTTTGAGCTGAACTTTGCCGCCAACAACCTGGGCCAGTCTTTCTTCTCCCGCGCTCGCAATAATCGGACTGATGAGTACGGCCCCCAGACCCTGGAAAGTCGCACCAAGTTCATGGTGGAGTGCATCAGCGGCATCAAAGCGGCCTGCGGCCAGGATTTTCTGGTACAGCTGCTGATGAACGGCGTAGAAGAAAACGACGGGATCCTGGGCGACAGCTCCAAATACACTACGGTGGCTGAGTATCAGGCGATTGCCAAAAAGGCCGAGGCCGCCGGCGCGGATTCCATCCATTTGCGCATTGGTCCGACTGCCACGCACATTACGCAGTTTGCCTCTGATCTGTACTTTGCGCCCCGCGGTCTGGAGGGCCAAAGCTCGTTTGGCTCACGCCTGGATTTCGATCGGCATTTTGGTGGCATCCTGCGCGGCAATCACTCCGGTTGCGGCATCAATCTGGACCTGGCGGCGGCCATCAAGGAAGTGGTCAGCATTCCGGTGGGCGCGGCCACCTATATGGACCCGGCCCAGGCGCCGGACTATTTTGCCGAAGCCCTAAGCGCCGGCAAGATTGACTTTTTGGTGATGAATCGGCCGCTCTGTGTGGATCCGGGCTACGTGAACAAGCTGAAAGCCGGCAAGCTGGACGAGATTGCCCCTTGCACGCGCTGCCTGCATTGCTTCTATGACGGAGACCTGCGCGGCACGGCTTTGATGGAACATTGCCGGGTCAACGCGGCCAATTGGCGGGCCTTTGGCCAAGCCATGCCGGAGGGCTGGGATCCACTGCCGGCCACTGGCAGTAAGAAGGTCATGGTGATCGGCGGCGGCCCAGCCGGCTGTGAGGCGGCGCGAATTGCCGGTCAGCGCGGTTACACCGTTAAACTTTACGAGAAAAACGCCAAGTTAGGCGGACTGCTGCCCGGGGCGGAAGCCATCAAGGGGCCGCACGAAAATCTCAGCCGTCTGGTCACCTATCTGACCAAGCAGCAGGAATTGAACAATGTGACCGTGGCCACCAACACCGAAGTCACCACCGACATGATCAAGAGCGAGGCGCCGGACGTGGTGATTCTGGCGGTGGGCGGCAAGCGTACTTCGCTGGGACTGGCCTCCACCACTACGACGAAGGTTTACGACTTCGACAGTTTCCTGGGCGCTGACCTGGGGCAGAAGGTCGTGGTCTGGGGCGGTAGCTGCCAGGCCGTGGACGTGGCCGTTTATCTGGCGGGGCAGGGTTACGACGTGAACATGGTGACCTCCGACGCCTACATCGTGCCCGGAATGTTTGGTTTTCCGCCGGGGACTGATCCGCTGAAGGTCTTTGACAAGGGACATTCCGGCAACATGCGGGAGTTTTTGATCCCGGCCCTGACGGCTACCGGCTGCCGGATCTGGGCCAGTGCCAAGATCAATTCGGTGGGCGAGGGCTTTGTGGAAATTACGACGGAGTCCGGTCTGACCCAAAAGATCGTCTGCGACGCGGTGGTGGACATCAGCGACATGCTGCCCAATAAAGACCTGCTGAATGGTCTGACTGGCGTGGAGAGCTATGCCATCGGTGATTGCGATACGCCATTTAACATCGCAGAAGCCATCGCGGCCGGCAATCTGACGGCTCGCAAGATCTAAGTTTTAATGGGGCCTCCGTCGCGGCTGGCGGAGGCCCCACTTTTATGGTTGGCAGCGTGTGGTGTGAACCTGCGGAGCTTATGGGGTAGCTTGATTTGTTAGTCGGGCTGTTCTCTTGAGTGTTTCCGCTTCATGTCACCCCGAGCGCTCCTCTGTCATCCTGAGCGTAACGTTGTCATCCTGAGGCGAAGCCGAAGGATCTTTCCAGGATTCTTCACTGCGTTCAGAATGACAACCTTGTTAGGCAGTCAGGACCGCAGGGCATTTTGTAAACCCGACAAAGAAAGGCTTGCACCATGAAATGGCAGGGACGCCGCCAAAGCACCAACGTTTCCGATCAGCGCAACTCTTCCAATACCGGGAAAATCGCCGCCGGTGGCCTGGGCAGCTTGGTAGTCATCGGTCTGCTGCTGTTTGGCCTGTTCACCGGTTTTGATACCTCCGGGCTGGCCAATCTGGCCGGACAAATCGCCGGTGGTGTTGGCCAAACCACAACTGCCGGAGCGCTGACCAGCGGCGATTTAACCCAGGAGCAGCAGGATCAGCTGGATTACATCGAGACCATCCTGGCCGACAGCGAGGACGTCTGGACGCAGGTGTTCGCTGACAACGGAATGACCTATCGCCCCTGCAAACTGGTGCTGTTTTCCGGCAGTATTCAAACTCCCAGCGGTCTGGCCACTTCAGCCAGCGGACCTTTCTACTCACCGGCCGACGAAACCATCTATCTGGATCTGAGCTTTTTCAACGATCTGCAAATTCAATATGGGGCCAATGTTCAATCCAACATTGCCGGTGTCAGCGGCGACTTTGTGGTGGCCTATGTGATCTGCCATGAAGTAGGCCATCACGTCCAGAATCTGCTGGGCGTTCTAAGCGACGTCAGCCAGGCCCAGGCCCGGCTTTCCACAACTCAGGGTAATAAGTGGTCGGTGGCCTGCGAGCTGCAAGCCGATTACTATGCCGGGGTCTTTGCCCACTACGAAGACCAGCTGGGATACTTGGAGCCGGGCGATATCAACGCCGCTGTGACCGCCGCGGAAGCCATCGGCGACGACAGTATCCAGGAGCAGTCCTATGGCTACGCCAAGCCGGATACCTTTACCCATGGCACTTCGCAGCAGCGGGCCGATTGGTTTACCCGGGGTTACCAGCTGGGCACCCTGGATGGCGGCGACACTTTTGCCGTCTTTGGTCTGAATTAGACAAAAGGGAGAGTGCCGCAGACCATTCTAGCTGTAACCAATCACTAAGCCAAATATCAAAATCCCGGTAGTCAGCAGCAGTAGGGCCAGCAGGAAGGGCCAAGTGCGCTTGATCCACTGGCCATAGCTCAAGCCGCTGATGGAGAGGGCGATCAGCAGCGCCGGGTTGGTGGGATAAAAGACGTTGGTAAAACCGTCGCCAAAGCCATAGGCCACTACCGCGAGCTGCGTGGAAATGCCGAGCAAGCCGACCAGTGGCGCGATCAGCGGCATTAACAGAAAAGCCTTGGCCGAGCCAGAAGGAATGGCAAATTCCATAATCAAAACCAGCAGGTAGATGCCCAGGATGGCCAGCCAGCTAGGGGTATTGGCCAACAGATTGCTGGCGTAGAAGAGGATGGTGTCCAGTACCCGGCCTTCGGTCAGCATGAAGCTGATGGAGGAGGCCATCAGGACCAGCAGCGCGCCGGGAGCGATGGCTTTTACGCCCTGCCAGAACCAGGCTGCCAGTTGACGACCGCCACAGCCGGTGCGCAGCGGAGCCACCAGGCCGCAAAGTAGAAAAGTCAGGGCCACCACTGGAAACACCAGGTCAGCCAGCCCGGCCAGCGGAATGACGCTCAAGCTGATGATGATGACGATGCCGGTCAACAGGATGATCACAAAGGCCCGTAGGGCCCGCATCAGCTGCGGGTCGGCGGCGCTGAAGGTGTCGGCTGGTGAATCAACTGGTGTGCCCGCAGCCCTGTCACCCTGTCCCAGACCGTCATCCTGCTGTCCCGCAGCCCCGTCATTCTGCCTTTGGGCTTGCCGACCATTCCACAGTAGAAAAGCCATCAACAAGCCATAGACCAGCGCAAAAGAAATCAGACGCAGCCAGGCGCCGGAGAACATCGGCAAGCCGGCGATGGTTTGGGCGATGCCTGTGGTAAAGGGGTTCATCCCCCCCACCGCAAAGCCGCAGCCCACCGCCAGCAGACTCATCGCCACACCCTGCAGACGATCCCAGCCCAGCGAGAGCGCCAGGGCTACGACAATCGGCGTCAGCGGGATCACCTCTTCAAAAGAGCCGATCAGCGTGCCCATCAACATAAAGACCAGTGGGATTAAAAACAGCAGGATGCGGCGATTATGAGCGAAGCGGTGGGCTACCGTGGCAATCAGCGCCCGCAGCACGCCGCAGGATTCCAGGGCAAAAAAGGCCCCGCCAATCACAAACAGAAACACCAGCAGCATGATCAGCGTAAAGTTGTTGGCGCTGCCCAGGATCAACAGCGGCGCCAGCAGCCAGCGCCAAAACGGCAGGTTGCCGGCCACGGCGTGATAGGAGCCGGGTACGATGACCTCCGAACCATCCTGCAGAACGCGGTCAAACTGGCCGCTGGGCAGGACTCGGGTGAGGATCAAAGCCGCCACCATTAAGGCGATCAGCACCACAAAGGCCGTGATATAGGTGCGGATCGAGATGTTGGTGATACCGCCGGCGCTGGAGCTATCGGAGGCATCGGTAGCGCTGGCGGCCGTCGCCGCAGTCTCACCGTTAGCCGGCCGATGGATCTCAGTTTCTGGTTTGTTTTTGGCCATCGTCAGTCCTCAGCTCCTCAGCACTGGCTGAGCAGCCTGACATAAAACTGGACAACGCGAACCATCGTCTCCACAGGAATCCGCTCGTTATGGCCATGGATTTCTTCGCGCTCTTCCTTGCTCAGAGCCATGGCCGAGAAGCGATAGACGCCGTCGCAGAAGCTGCTGTAGTGGCGGGAGTCACTGGCCGCCACCATCAAATAGGGCGAAACCAACGCCTCCGGCCAGGTCTGGCCGATGGCGTTTTTCAGCAGTTCCCAATATGGTCCGTCGGTGCGGGACTGGGCGGAGGGCTCCGCGGCGTAGCTGATTTCAAAGCGAATGTCCGGGTCGCCCACCACCGATTGCAGATATTGCACGGCGCTCTGTGGCGTATCGCCGCCGATCAGCCGCAGGTTGGCGGTCATCTGGGCCTTGGGTGGCAGTACGTTATGAGCCTGGCTACCTTCCATCATCGTAAACGCGCAGGTGGTACGCATCATGGAGTTCAACTCGCCGCCGGCTTTGCGGGTGATGCTGTTAAAAACGGGCAGAAAACACCAGAGATTGGCAAAAATCAACTTGTAGACAAAGCTGGAATGACGGCCCAGGGTGTCCAGCATTTCAGCGACGGCCTTGGTCAGCCGGGCCGGAAACGCCCGATTCTCGATCTTGACCACCGCTTGGGCCAACCGGCCGATCAGGGTATGCGGTGGCGGGGAGGAGGCGTGGCCACCCTCACCCTCAATAACGAGATTCAGGTCCATCAGCCCTTTTTCGGCGATGCCAATCAGAGCGCAGGGCTGGGCGACGCCCGGAAAGACGTTTTCCACGATGGCGCCGCCTTCGTCTAAGACCATGGCCGGCGTTACGCCGCGTTGCTGCAGGGTTTGGACTATGGCCGGTGCCGAGGCACCGGCGGTCTCCTCATCGCCGGAAAAGGCCAGGTACCAGTTGTTTTGCGGGATAAAGCCGGCGGCCAGCAGACGATCGGCGGCTTCCATCACCCCAAACAGCGTGGTTTTGGTATCCAGAGTGCCGCGGCCCCAGAGCGAGCCATCGAGCAGCACGCCGGCAAAGGGCGGCTGCTGCCAGGCCTCCGCTTCGGCCGGCACCACATCGTAGTGGGCCATAAAAACCAGCGGCGTGGCGGCGCTCTGCCCGGGGATGGCAAACAACAGGCCGGTCGGCCCGATGCGCTCCGGCGGTGCGGTTTGGGCCACGTGCGGATATTGCTGGACCAGCAGCTGGCGGAATTTTTCGAATTCCGCCGCGTCTTCCAGGGCGGGGTCGTCATACGAAACAGTCTGGCAGCGGATCAGATTGGCCAGACGCTCGGTGAACTGCGCGGCGTCCACTTCTACCGGGGTGCTGACCGGTGGGGTAGTAACCGGCGGTTTAAAGTTAACCGCCCGAACGACCAGGACCAGCAGAAAAATAATGATGATGGTCAGAATTCCCAGCAGTAACCAACCAACCAGCCCCATGAGTCCTCCCTGGATTGCCTTGATTTCAGTGCTCATTTCATATTCTAGCGAAGATGGTTGCCGCGGGGAGGGGATTGGTCGGTAGTCTGGGGACTGGGGACTGGCTGTCGGCTACTGGCGCCATTTGGCAGCGGTGGCTGGGCGAAATGACTGGGCGCGATGGATCTGTTGTTGGTTTCTGACCTGCTGGTCAGCATAATTTGCGATTGCCAGCCCTGGCAGTTTCGAGTAAGATAGCCTTCGCTGTTAAAAGCGGAGCCGCGGGGTGCTAGCTCAGCTGGTTAGAGCGCTGGCCTGTCAAGCCAGAGGTCGCGGGTTCAAGTCCCGTGCATCCCGCCAGTTCAGCCGAACCAGATAGGAATCTGGTTCGGCTGAACTTATTGTGTACGGGACTTGAACCCGAGAGGGCTTCGGCCGTTAAGCAAATGCGCCAGTGGCGCGTTTGTAGGCCGAAGGGGCGAGCAGGCGAAGCCTGCGAGGTCTTCAAGATGCGAGCCGCTAAAAGCGGCGAAGCAGCTGGCAAGTCCCGTGCATCCCGCCAGTTCAGCCGAACCAGATAGGAATCTGGTTCGGCTGAACTGCTTTTATCTGTCATTCTGAACGCCTCTCACTGTCATTCTGAACGCCCTCTCTGTCATTCTAAACGCCCTCCCTGTCATTCTGAACGAAGTGAAGAATCCTAATAAGATCCTTCGGCTTCGCCTCAGGATGACAAGAATCATGTCATTCTGAACGCCCCCTTTTGTCATTCTGAACGAAGTGAAGAATCCTAATAAGATCCTTCGGCTTCGCCTCAGGATGACAACGTTCTTCGGCTTCGCCTCAGGATGACAGTGCTGCGCTCCGGATGACAGCGCCGCGCTCTGGATGACAACAGCATGCTCCGGATGACAATTAATCAAAACTTGTTTCAGTATCCCCAAATTAAGGCATGTGCGTAGCAAGCGCAAATGGTATAGGTAACGGTTAATAATCACTCTTAATAATGGCGCCGAGCTGGCCAAACGCTATCAATGAATGATGATAAAATGACACGATTGTTTTTCGGGTAGCTAATTGGGCGGGAGCACCTACTATGCAAATCAATAGCACAAAAAATGGGCAGTTAAATCAGCCTAGGCAGGGGAAGCTGCCAGGGCTGAATCGAAGGCTGCCAGCCAAGTTGCTCAGCATCTTCATGATTCTGAGCCTGGTGGTATATGCACCGTTTACCCCCTTGGTGGTAAACGCCATGGCAAATTCAACACCAGACGATGCGGTAACGGCCGCGCCGACTGACGAGTCAGCGCCAGCGGCACCAACTGACGATGCCGCAGCTACCACGGATACCACCAACGACACGCCGGCCGCTGAGCCGGCGGATGGCACTTTGGACACCGATAATGCCACAGCAGACGCGGCCTCCGACCCCGCGGCTGATGCTGCGCTGGCGGCGGACGGCAGCAGCGCGGACAGCAGCGCAACCAGCGGAGACGCAGCCGCGACAGACGCAACTTCCAGCGACACCGCGGACCCTGCAGCCGCGTCTGACGCCACTGAAAACAGCGCACCCAGCGCTCCCACGGTTGCGGATCAGCTGTTTAACGCGACAGTCTACAGCGACGCGACCCTGACCACCTTGGCCACCGAGGGCGAAGTGACCGTGCAGGGGATGCTGCCG
>JGI20166J26741_11453363_pt1 | contig 13438 bp, 4 predicted proteins | sample TergutCu122P5_FD_26741 | JGI IMG/M metagenome (IMG submission 26741)
TGATGGGCATAGTGATGCCCGAAACATGTTGAGCAAGCAATAAGATCTGCAATAAAAACCTCTGTTGCATCTAGTTGGCATTTTATTTCCACATAGAAAGTGTCTATATAAGGTTTCCAGGGCAAGATGCTGTTTGTTTGGGTGTGAAACTTGGTCTCGCAGGGTCTGAAAACAACATGCTGACCTAAAAGTAGACGTGACAGTAGGCTACGGAAATCCGCCTAATGAAGAGTTCCATAATTTACAATCTCCGACAAATATTAGAGGAATCAAAGGAATAAAAACGAAAGGGACTAGGAAAGTAAAACACATATCGAAATTGAAAATTTATACGAAACATCAGTCGGACAATTCTAACGGAGTCAGAATATTTGGGAAGTCCATATGGAGATTGTAGTATAACATAAATTTAAATCTGTGTGGTGATGTGGACTAGATTCATCTGGGTCAGTATAAAAATTATTGGCGAACTCTTACCAACACAGTACTGATATTTGGTCTTTCACAGAAGGTGGTTAATTTTGTGACCTTTTGATTTCTGTCGAGTCCTTCAGTAGAACAGTTTCTTAATTAGTCAAGAAATGTCCAGCATTTTATGCAAACCGAATGTTCGTTCCTGTGTTTATGAAGGGTCGCCACTTCGCCATGCCCTGAGCCAGAAGAACCCACTCCAAACCAGCCATCTTGTGTTGTCTCAGTGGTTTGAATTCCGGTATCCTCCTGACCGATATTCCAACCTGTCCCCACTTATTCATTCATACCAAGATTTGTCAATGTACAGGAATAGTACGTTCATGTGACGGTGCATCGTAACATATTTCTTTGTAATAAAACCAAAAGACGCACTAAGTTTTCCAAATTTATTTTTGTCAAGAAACTCTACATGTTTCGGGCAGTTCCTCTGTCCATCACCAGGAGTTTTCCACTATACATTCGGCACTGGTTTATGTCATGCAGGTTTGATGACAACTTTCAAGCACGTCCAGGATGGACGTGCTTGAAAGTTGTCATCAACCTTGCATGACATATACCAGTGCCGAATGTATAGTGGAAAACTCCTGGTGATGGACAGAGGAACTGCCCGAAACGTGTGAGTTTCTTGACAAAAATAAATTTGGAAAAATTAGTGCGTCTTTTGGTTTTATTACAAAGATGTAGAAATAATCTGGGATTAACCGCTGCGTAGTTCAGATGATGGGTACCACCATTTTGGAGAACTACTTCTTTTTTTGAATCGTGCAGTTGCAGGAAGAATATTCTTCCGAAGCGTTGTCACCATTACGAAGTTAGTGCGTTGCAGCACAGAATACTAAAATCTTTATAGTCACAGCCATAAGAGCGCAAAGTAATATGTATGACATGAGGTTTATTTCAGCGAATTTGCGAGAAGAATAGTAAAAATTATATAGAGAAATTGTTCTTGGGCTTAGTATTTCAACAAACACTGAATACCACACAGAGTGGAGTTGTTATGACCCCACACTATTTTAATCTATGCACCGGATGGCTGCGAGTTGTAAGGTTTGTTGAAACCTCGTACCCACAGCCTGTATGACATCATCGTCACGTTCTGTTTTACGACATGCACATAGCTCCTACAAAGCGAGTTCTCCAGACGGTGGAATCTAGTTCTTCCTCATTCAAATTTCAGTATCTTCTTGTTCCCTTAAGGCCATCCAGTAGCTGCTTACATTTTCTTCCTCTTCTTCCCGTTCTTTATATTTTTTCCCTCTGTTTTTCCTTCAATAACGTGTTTAGAAGGCCAATACTATGCAAGATATGACCAATAAAGTTAATCGTCCTTCATTTTATTGTAGAATGTCTGTGCCCTGTAGAAATAAGATACTGTCATGCCCCTGACGGTACCCGAACGCCGACACCCCAGTCGCCAGCCTGTAATCTCGTGAAAGTATATATGCGAGAATTAATACAGGAGAACAGAAATAACGCAGGAGCTTGTGAAATCTTCCACGTAAAACACTGTAATCACACTGCACCACGAATTATCGGATTCACGGAACTTATTTTCACATCTGTAGCGCAGTCGCAAATACAAATTTGTCTTGAGGCATGAACGGTTCTTGCTCTGTATCTCGCAGGTCAGACAGACAATCAAGACCCGACGGACCATTCGCAAGTACAGCTACCAACTGCTGCCAGATGTAAGTCCTTGGGCAACCAACTTAGCTCCTCTTGTCTTCAGACGTTGACGGGAAACCAATTTTTCTTATTAGATAGCTGTCAGAAACGTGAAAGACAACAAGATCAGACCATAGCAGTGCGCTGTCTTTGTCTTCTTGCAATCATAACAAGTCGCAATAACACAAACGTAAGTTGCTGTTGTACCAAATTGGAAAAGACAAGGAGACAGCAAACTTTCGGAAATACAAAACGAGAAAAACAGGTTGTAGGGTTCCTTTGTGACGATCATATTCGACTACTGTGTTATTAAAATCAAAAAGAGTACCTGACACAATCCCCATTACGTTTTCAGTTCCAAGAACTTTTGACTAGTAACGGATTTCGTTCGAAAGTTCTATTCCTTTCAAGTTTTCAACTGCCGGAAATACGCGTAAATTTAACAAAAATATTACCTTATTGTGAGATGTTACGCCGTGTAGTCTAACAGCAACTTTGCGACTTTTCCGTGTACCCCACTGCCTTCAATTAAAGGTTACTCTGAAGATGCAGTCAGAACGATTCTCAAAAACTTCGGTACATTTGAACCAGACTGCACGACTCCATATCCTACATGATGATAATTTCTAAAGTCACTGTCCTGAGAACCTGAAATACAGGTATGCGCCCCATAACGACGTTTCGGTCAACGACGGACCGCACATACGACAGTGGTCCCATAATATTACAATATTATAATACCATAGTGTTACAATTGCCTGCAGTAACATGCTGTAAAGGTTTGTAGCGTAGGAGCAATAGGCTATACCATATAGCCTAGGTGTGTAGTAGGCTATATTGTACTGTCTAGGTTTGTGTAAGTACACGTTCGCACAAAGACGAAATCGCCTAACGACGCATTTCTCAGAACGTATCCCCGTCGTTAAGTGACGCATATCTGAATTGCAGGCGTTGTATAAATAGAAGCATGAAGAACTATAAATATACGCTGTGGGCATTATGCAGAGTCCAAGCAGACCTTATTTTAAAGGGTTAATATTATGTTACAATAAGTGATGAAAAGTTTTAATACTATCAGAACGGATCAGAAGTTATTTACATTTAGACATCTCTGTATGCAAGATGTAACAGGATAGCCATCTACTTTCCCTGGTGTGTACTATGAAATTCCCCTGAGGTAAGCAGGTGTTCAGGTTATATCTATTAAACATCTCGTGTGTTGTCGCATACATTAACATGAACAGCCCCACATCCATCACTCCAATCTTTTCATATTATTTCCATCGCTCTGAAATGACCTATTCTCACTAGTATAATAGTCTGTCACTTTTAATAAGAGCAGTCAACATTTCTAACGTTTAAATCATGCACAGAACAGCCAAAGGCTAAATAACCTTTAATTCTAAAAATGAGAGGACTCCATGTTAATAATTATGCAGTACTGCTATTAATCTGTGCAGGCTATAACACTACTATAGGATTATAGTTGTTTATGTTCTGTTTATCTTCGTCATAAAGGCCAGCCTGCGAAAAAACTGTGATTCACAATATATTCAGATTAGTATACTGTCTTCTTGAACATGACACCGTATGGTTTGGTATATATGTACCAACGAATGAATGGGGCCGACTGTCTCCAACTTTAAGGCTGAAGAGGTGGCACATTACTCCGAAACGTCGGTATTTATCTACCAAATTAAAGGGGGTCATGTCCAATGAAACCAGATTGTAGTAACTCACCGCTCTCAGAACTTAAAATACGCCTACAACACAGTACATTGGTTCGAATTGTATAAGCAAAATAGGATAGTGAAATTCCATTCAAAATGCTGATATTATGCATATTTGCAGCCTCGAAACGGCATAAGACGCTGTTACATCCAACGCAGTCATTTATTGTACTGTCAGGTCTTCAGAGTAGTTAAACATACATAAACACAAGATCAGTCGGCATTAAATTATTTCGGTTAAATCCTGCTACGTTAAAAGGGCTGAAAGAAATATTTTCCTCACGCTTAACCAACTAGCCAATTCGATAAAGCAGATTCCTCTATGAGAAGCCAGACGTCCATCAGCCGCTCAAGAAATTCGCCAGCCTTTATCGAAACCGTAGCTGTATTAATGGCTTAAGAAAAGTACGTCACTTTCCTTTATCCTGAGTCACATAAATCCAATCCAAAGCATTGCTTTAAGATCCACTTTCAACTAATCATCCCCATCTGCACTCATGTCTTATTCAGTTCGGATTTCCTGACTAAAAAGTTTTGTGACCTTCTCTCCTTTCTTTGATTAGTACACACTCTGCCCATCCACACCTAATTATTTCGATCATCCTAATGAAATTCTGTGAAGAGCAGTTATCAGTAGATACAGGCCATAATTCTGTGTACTGTTATCTGCTATTATATATTTATATATGTTTAAATATATAAAATATGTATATTTAAAATAAATGTGTTTGGCTGAAAATTATTTGCACATACATAACTCTAATTTCAAGATGTACGTGACAAAGATTATCAAAGTGCAAATGCACAAAACTGAAATATTTCCCTTTCAGTTTCAAATAACATATCGAATGTACGTGTTTCTGTTACTGATTTCTAAAGCGAAGCTCTAAACTGCTTCTAGGCGTACGAGGAACGAAGCGACCGTGACCTGATACAGGGTACTATTTTTCAATTTCCTTGGAGGGCCTAAAAAATTATCGAAATTCTTAATTAGGATAGCCGATATCCGGGTGGAGATTTCAGTTCTGCAGCCCCAAAAGAGAAAGCAGGAGCACTACCAGATCTACTATGACACTGACTTTCAACATGATGTTCTCACTTTATGGCCTACAGCATGCTAAAACATAGTAGCTGGTACGAATAGCTGCGATTATAATAGATCAGTTATGACTGCATAGATAAAATATTGTTAATGTCTCACTTATGAAACAATAACTCTCATTTATACATTATTTTGTGGTTGCAGATGTCTGTATTCGACTCTCTACTGAACACTGTGTGGCAGATTGCCAGAACTGAGGAAGATTTTCTGACAGAATTTGCAAAGTTGTCGTGTGACTTAGAACGAGCAGAGAAGATTCTTGCAATACCCCAACTACAAGACTTCCGTGTGACAGATGGCTTCTCTGGGAAATGTGAAACCCGTTCAGAGGAACTGAGGCTCCTGGGAGATAAGCTTTATCTAGAGGCCACAGCTTCAGCCTCAGTTACAGACGACGCCAAGCGAGTATTACAGCTTTACACTTCAGCCATCAAGCTAGCCCCTCACGGGAGCATGTGCCTTGCTCGAAGTTACGGCGGACGTAGCCAGGTGCTTCTGAATATGGGTTCTATAGATCTCGCCCTTGAGGATCTGAAGAGAGCTCTTAAATCCCAATTACCTCAGCAAGATGCCATCAAACTTCTGTCCCTTGCAGCAGCATGCCATCAACAAAACTGTGCGTGGGACCAGGCCGAAGAATCACTCAAGGAAGCAGTGGAGAAATTACGAAATTCGGAGTTGGAAAATAATGTCAAAGCTGCAATGACTGGGAAAATCACTGCTCAGCTAAAAATTATCAAAGAAAGCAGACAAAGGGACAAATCAAAGGTGAGGTTAAATGCCAGACACACATAACTGAAATAAGTAATATAGTTGGTGTACCTTATCTTTAAACTTTGATTAACCTTTTTTTAACATACTTTAGCACCCACAATACTCAGCAAGTATCTGTTCAATCTACATTAAACAATTGTGTCTGTAAACTACATGTGTTTGCTGCCAGGGAGAATCTGAATATTCAATATCATTTAGATTTATTTAACGTAAAACGCATCTGTATTTCTTCTTTTGTATGGTAACCGCAAATATGGAACTCCGGGGTTCGTGTACTTGAAAGCCAGATTGCTGACTAGAAGTCAGTACGCATCTGTAAGTGTTTCTGTAGTTTTTCGCGGTTCTGGCGCAAATGTTGATTTCGTATCCAAATGTCATATTGCATTGCACATTCCGCACACAACCCGCCAAATGCTAGGCCCAATATCAAAAGTCAGTCCATCTCTTTCCTCTGCTGTGCACTCAAAACTGCCCGCCGTCCAACACCATACTTTCTTCATTGCCCTACGATTTCCTAGTCTACAACCTACTTTTAATAGTTGAAATATTTACAACAAAACTAAAGTTTGCGGTAAAATTATGATAAAACTCAGTAAATAACACCATGGATTGGAGTCTTTTTGAGAAACAAATAGTCTCTCGATGTTTTGTTGGCCGTGCATCGTAATATATCCGTATAACATGAACCAACAAGATGCAATATTTCTATTAATTTATTTCAACAGTAAGTCTCTTTTGTTTTTAGTTTTATTATCCAACACATTTCAACACAACCTGAAATTTTACTGATAACAAATACTTTATGCCTCCTAACAACTCTGTACATATACTAATAGACACCTAGCAGAAAATGTTTTATGCTTTTTAAAGATTTTGAACATATAATTAAGTAATTTTCAACAATTCCATTATTTTTCAGCATGACTATACCAATTGCTGTTTATACAGAGTTTATCCTCCTGATGATGAGTAAGCCTGCTGGAAACATGCAGAGGCTTACTGTTGAAATAAATTAATAGAACTATGGCATCTTGTTGGTCCATGTTCTACGGAAACAAATAGTCGTTAAACCGATCTAAAAATTCCTGATCTTTTCGGAAAACAGTGTTCACTGGATCCTATTCTGTACCGTTTGAATCCATGTAATTTCTTTAAGGTCCATCTTAACACCATCGTCCCACAACACTATAGCATTAAACACAATTTAAGGAGCAGAAATGCTATGGATTTTCGGCCTCCACTTCTTCACTGCACTCGTTAAACTGGAAAGTAAAGAAGTCTTCACGGAAAACTTCAAGAACGACGACGACGACGACGACGACGACGAAGATTATTATTATTATTATTATTATTATTATTATTATTATTATTATTACGACGATGATGATTGTATTATCATTTAGTAACGTGTTAGTTTTTAACAGCGCAATGGTTAGTTACAAAAACAGCACGACACAAATACAACAAACTTCACATACAGCCACACACACACACACACACACAAATATATACACATACACACACACATACACAAAAACCCGACATAACAATCAACAAAATATCAGATTTATAGCAGATTCAGCACCTTAATTAAATATTCAAAACGTACTGCTCAATCAATTAAATAACAGCAGTATAAATTGCAAAACACACTGGTGCACGCAAATTAATTACATATAAGCTCACTAAATTAAATACAGTTCACATGACACGTCAGTGACCACACTACAGCGTATAATGTGTTTAAATGTCCTGATTTACTTAGCACAAATATCCGAATGTAACAAATAGTGAATCAAAACAGACCTGCCATTGAATTTAATAATAATAATAATAATAATAATAATAATAATAATATCCTAGACTTATGGTTAAATTTATTGAATTGTGTGTTACTGCAGCTGCATACTGATGAGAAAGGCAAAGATATTCCCAGGCGATGATGAATACTTCTGCTCCAAAAGGAAAGTAATTCTACAGGCCGTTTAACATACGCTTATATTTCTACAGCAACAGAATTTTTCATTCCCAAAAAGCGCGCTGTTGCACCCACATGATCTGTCGTGCTAACCTTTTAAGTACCGGTAAATTAGATCTCCATAATCACTTACCCACGCATAAACCAAGTACCTGCATCAAACATTTTATGGAAAACAAATTATAAACGCGCCGTCTCGTACCAGGGACACGAGGTGGCCCAGTTGGTTGAGGCACTGCGCTACATGCCGGAATGTCACGGGTTCGACTCCCGACGGTGTAATTGGAATTTTTCATTGACTTAATCCTTCCGTCCGCACTATAGCCCTGGGATAGACTCACCTTCTAAAAAGGGATATCTCTTTGCGGTAACGGCGGCCGGTGCGTATGGCAGATAATCTTACTACCTTCATATGCCGATTGTCTTTAACCCTTTGACGCCTAACGACCCCTATATGGGTCGTACCGCACCGCTAACCTCCAGACGCTGCATTTTATATATTTATTCAACAAATATACGTTCTTAATATGTTAAAAATTATGCATAATCTCCGTTTTTTCTCTTCAAAATGCCGTTTATTTCATAATGCTACCTTTCTTGGTTCCTGTATTTTTCACATTTTAAATACAGAATGTGCTAAAATTTAAAAGGAAATTTCGGCGCAAAAACGTTAAATCGAGGAGTCTAAACCTCCTGGAGCCTTAAGGACCTATCCAGGCCTGTAATGGAATAGTTTTTCTTACAGAAATACCCGCATCAGTAGCAGTAAGATCAGTAGCAACTATATGGATTGAATTTATCTATACAAAACTGATCCTATGCGAGATAAGGGGTCCTCACACCTGGTGTTGTTGGGTTGCTAGGCTATGCCGATCGGTACACGGTTAACCGACGCTTCGAAGAATCGCAGTTCATTCATATTCAGTCTAAAGCTGTACAAGACCAGTCTCTACCGGTAACAGCGTAATTTCCCAGAATTCCTGACTCTTCAAACCAGTACACAGAACACAACATCACAGTATGTGGCGGCACTTTAACCCTCACTGCCGTGTTCTAAAACGTCTGCCACTGGTTCCTTTACCGAATCGGCTGTGATGGTATTGGTGGTGATGTTAGTGGTGGTAGTAGCAACAGTTGTAGTAGTAGTAGCAACAGTATTACTACTTAAGTAGCATTACGAAAGAGAGTTTTGGTAGCAGATCTTCAAACGTTACATGATCTTTGTGGCCGTAATCAATCACCTGACAGATTCCACGTTTTGGGCTACACTATCCTAAAAGTAGGCCACTTCTAAATACTTCCAAGTCATTATTCTATCATTCGAAGCTTTACATTCTTGTGTTTACTTGAGGGCGCGGTCTGTAGCTCAGACTACAGACCTATAGCGCAGAATGGTAGGACAGTCGGTGAATAATGGTTGAAAATGATGTGGAAGGAAGGGTCGTGTTCTAATTTGAGGTTCGGTCCCGGAATTTGCCTGGAGGAACTGAAAATGTCAGTGTAGTTGTTGTATCCGCACAGATACGAGGCTGGCACCTGCCGAACACAAGTCAGAAACATTGTGCCAAACTGTTTGTTATATTGTAAACGATAACATGGTCAAGTTAATTGACGTTTATTTTTTTATAGATCAGTTATTGAAAGAATAACAGGAACCTACGAGAGTTATTTTTTCACTTCGTCGTTATCACGTAGGCACATGACCTCTTCCAAAGTCAGTTCTCCACAGAGTGCGGTCTAGTGCTTCCTCGTTCATTTCCCAGAATATTTTCTTGTATTTAAGGTCTCCAGCAGTTGCTTACATCTTCTGCATCGTCTTTCCGCCATTTCTATTTTTTCTTCTATTATTCCTACGACATGTTTAAAAAGGAAATTCCTATGCAAGATGTGACTACTGCTGTTAGACTTCCTTCATTTTATCTATGAAAGATGTACCATTCCTTCTTGACTGTAGATGACACTTCATTCTTCACACGATCGTTCCAACTAATCTCCATCCTTCTACAGTGTCACATTTCAAAAATTTCAAGGTGTTTCTGATCTACCTTCCAAAGCGTCTACGTTTCATCTTCAGACAAATCTATGCTCAAAATGTAGCACTTAAATATCGTTTCTTCCTTTAATTTAAGTTGGATTTGCTGGTGAAAAGAGACTTCTTTTTTGCAGAGTGCTGTTTTTGTAATGGCAATACTGGATTTAATTTAAAAGTGTCAATCTTGCATCAGTGTTATCGGACTAACCAAACAGTTGAAATATTACACATTCCCCAGTAAGTTTTTGCCTATAATAATCTGTGTTCGGAATGGTTATTTTTTTTAAATTAAAATAAAAAAATATAAGTTAAATCACACTCACTGTGCCTCCACATAACACTTTGTGTGTGACAACAGTGAAGATGAGTAGATGAATGACATAGGTGTAAAAGGTACAACGTATAAAAATTTAACTTGGAAGATCCTTAAAAGATCCATTGCCAGTCTTCCTTGTAGAAACGGGGCGTGAAGTGTAGGATGGATTTATATGAATCAGCATAGCTGCAGCAGTGGACCGTGGTGAACATGGTAATAAACATTCGTATTTTATACCAAGACAGTAAATTAAATACGTCAGCAATTACAAGATTATCGAGGATCTGATACACGGAGTTAATTATATTTAATTATAGGTATTCAAATATTGGGTTTAGCTGAATAACTTACAATTTTCCACTACTGATTTTATACAGATACAACGTCTTCAGTGGTCACAAATTAAATTAAAGTAATATCTATAAGTGATTCAACTCGGAAACGTTCTGACGAAGGACTACAAATGGTACCAAGTACATGTGCACGGTCATAAGGTTAAAGCCCTATTTATTAGGGCCAAAATTGTATCCATGAAGTAAGATATTACGTTTGGTGCAAATATTGCAACGGTCTCGGAATATCCATCAGAACCAAAGTTAAATTATTTCGAAACTGACTGACAGCCTTAAAAAATGTGAAGTACGACATTGGAAAACATACGGCTCCTTTAGCGAACAGTAATTCATTTATCGTGTCTCTTCCCAATTCATGGACCGGAAACGACACATCACCTTAAATTTTTACACGGTTTACTGGTTCACGAAACCTGGAACTCACCATCCAATCATTAATCAATCCCCTGTCCGCCATCACCAGGGCTTCACCCAACAGAAGCTTATTGGTTTTCCATTACTCCAATGGATTTGTGTTTGACACAAAATATAAAAAAGGATATATTTATGCAGTAGTATTTCAAACCAAATGGGGCATGCGGTGGCGCAGTTGGTTTAGACACTGTGCGACAAGCCGGAAAGTCGCGGGTGCGATTCTCGATGATGTCATTGGAATTTTTCATTGGTATAATCCGTCCGGCCGCACTATGGCCCTGGGGTCGACTCAGCTTCTGACAAAAGGCGGCCGGTGCTTAGGGCTGACCGTACGATTTTCATTTGCCGAATGTCTAGACGTCTGGGGGCCTCAACCCCCTGGAACCCTCTGGGCCTGTAATAGGGCTGTACGGAGATTGCTTTACCTTCCATTTCAAATTGAATACAATGTATGTCTTCCGAAAATTTTAAGCCTGCTTTATGAATATTTTGAAATTTTATGTGGATTATGTTGAATTAACTTCTATTGTAAACTTTTAGCAACTAAAATATTGGTGTTGTAACGTAAACTGTGTGTTTTCTTAAGCAAGACTTTGTCAGAACTTGTAACCACATACCAAGTTACACGGTGCCATAACCGGTGAACACCAACAAAATTACCATATCGTATTTGAATTGTTAATTATTTACGTTTTAATATCGGTACTCTTCAGACTCTTTTGGACTTGCTCTCACATGCACACACGCTACTCTCCTATTGTCTGCAGGTGTCATTTTACTTTAATTGTTCCATGTATTTTTATAACCACTTCATGCCTTTTTTTTTTGGTCTTATTAGCAGAGATAAACATTTAGATGCTGACAAACACTTTAATATCATCATCGTTATCATCGTGTGAACATCAATTAGCCGTGTGATTTGATTTTCAGTTGATAAAAGAATAAACGAACTCCTTTGCGCTATTTGAAAATCCTAAGACAGAAATGGTATGGCCTGTTAAACATGTAACCAACACAACACACAACTGAGCAGCGGACTTAAAGGCGTCTCACGGGTTTCGCAGAATGTGGAGTATTTCTTGACTAGCTCAAATAATGTTAGTTTCTTAAGAAGGACTCCGTTTCTTGGAGTTACTAAATTATGTAATAAAATTATTTACAACATTTATTTAGATAATTCAATTAATAAGTAATCGAGAGTTAGTAATGTTAAAAGAGATTCCTTATGGTAATAAGTGGTTAATTTTCCTGTAGTCAAAGTGTTAATCAAAACGTTCAGTTGATGTGTGGAATACTTCGGTAATCCTTGAGGAGAAGAAATGAAACACTAATAGTAACATTCTTAGAGTCGCAAAGTCAGAAAAACATGTACGAAAAAGATTATATGCTTTCTGTCACCTACATACTTCTCACCTGACAAGCAGGAAATAATTTTTTTTTTAAAGTTGTAATTGATAGGTCAGAGTATCTGAAGATACCTTTTCTGGTTTACCTAAGATTCCCGAATGACAGTTCTCCTCTCTGCCACATGACTACCACAATTCACGCTTTCAGTGCCTGACAAGCTAATCTGCCATCATGAAACTTCAAATTCCTTGACGTCATGCGACATCGTAATATATCTGGACGAACAAATCATCTCTTGTGCTTCTTTACACAATGTGCATACAGACAGCATGTAGGCTAAAGGACTGATCAAATCGGTCTGGATACTTCAAATCTAGAATCTCTGAATGGATTTTGATAAAATTTAAGAGCAATGTTGTTTTTTCTCCATCCAGATGTCGTAACTTCTAATTTCCTACAGTCGGTGACAGCAATGTAGCGACGGAAGAATTTGCGAGTTGGGATCGATAGTAATACAAATTGCGAAATACATTAGCCAAAGTCAACAGCAGTGACCGCGGTAACAGAAAGAAACACAACAACGGAAACAGCAGAACCGTAATATTGGGTAATGTCGGACACAGTTACGAACACAACCACAGCAACCACAACAAGCGTCTAATTTTTCAAAAAAGATGCTCGGAAAAAACTAGAAGCCGTGACAACGCAGAGTGAGAAGTTTGGATGTGCAAATCTTGTACACAGAGAAAAACTGCACCTTGCAAATCTTGCAACATTTCGACAGCGATGAACAGTTCCCAATTTTGTACTCCGAATTACGTAACGAAGTATAGGAAAAAGACAACATGGCTGTAGGCATAATCAGTTAAGAGAAGGCCTCCAGCACACCTCTTAATCTAATTACAATCTTACTAATTATCTACTTATAAATTTCTGCATTCTCTTTGTGAAGAAACGGAAGAAGAAGACTCGAATAATGACTGGGGAGATTAAACAGAGAAGCTCAGAAGTGCCGGAACTGACGTACGGAAGGAATATTAATATACCTGCAGCATCGTCAGCGCTAAGGTTGTGTGAGTCGCCGCAGAAGGGACGATACATGGAAGCCACCAGGAATATCAAAATAGGTCAGTGTTCGTCTGTTATCTCAGTTCATAATAACCTTAAGACTGTTGATTATGACAAAATGGTTCTCATACTGACTAGACGCGGACAGTCACATGGCAACTGGCCTTTAAATTACGAAAATGGGG